>ENA-ORTP01000762-ORTP01000762.1-human-gut-metagenome-genome-assembly--contig:-NODE-762-length-38146-cov-80.975296_pt1 | contig 38146 bp, 39 predicted proteins | sample MGYA00241913_ERZ509190 | MGnify/ENA primary metagenome ERZ509190 (study PRJEB26280, sample SAMEA2338839) | human gut metagenome | biome: human gut; feature: human-associated habitat; material: faeces...
CGGTTCCGGCAACGGTACCATCACCGGATTGTTTACGGTTTTGGTTGACGGCGATGACCATAATGAACCGGTTGCTGATGCCGTTCGTTCCATTTTGGACGGACATATCGTCCTTGACCGCGCCATTGCCGAGCGCAACCGTTATCCGGCAATTAATATTCTGCGTTCCATCTCGCGTACCATGCCCGATTGTGACACGAAAGAGGAGTACGCCCTGGTTGCCAAAGCCCGCAAATACATTTCCGCCTATGAGGATATGGCTGAGCTTATTCGTCTCGGTGCATATAAAAAAGGATCCAACCGTGAAGTGGATGAGGCAATTTTTTACTATCCTAAAATTGAGGCATTCCTTTCTCAGGGAAAACAGGAGCGTTTTACGTTGCCTGAATGTTATCAGCAGTTGGAGCAGATATTGTCTATTCCGTATGCGGCGGAAGCCTGAAACGGAGGCATAAATGAAGTCTTCGCTGAAAACGCTGACCCGTATCCAAAAATTCAATATAGACGAACAGCGCAAGCTGATGGTCGAGCAGCAAAACAAAGAAGAGCAGATTCTAAATGACATTGCCGCGCTGAACCGCCGGTTTGAAGAAGAAAAGGCATTTGCCCGCGAGCACGCCGGCATTGGGGACTTCGGCCTGTATGTCAAACGTTATCTCCGGCTAAAGGATGATTTGGAAGGACGTCTGGAGGCTGTCCGCCGCCGGATTGCCGAAATACGTGATAAAATCGCCGATATGTTTAAAGAGCAAAAAACCTTTGAAATTGTTGATGAACATCGTCAAACTGCAGAACGGCATGAATTTGACGCCAAAGAGCAAAAAATGCTTGATGAAATCGGAACCAATGCCTATATAAAGCATCAGAAGAAGTAGTTTTTTATTAACCCCGCGCGAGACTGCGCTGACAGGAGTATTGCTTATGTTCGAGATGAAACCTCTTCCTTACGCCATAGACGCTTTAGAGCCTTTTATGCCTCAGACGACTATGGAGTTTCACTATGGTAAACACTATAAAACTTACGTTGACAATCTGAACAAGCTCATCAAGGGAACGGAGTTTGAATCCATGTCTTTGGTGGAGATTATCCAGAAGACATACGGCAATCCCGAGTTTCAGGGGATTTTTAACAATGCCGGACAGGTGTTTAATCACGAGTTCTTTTGGAATTCCATGTCGCCTTTGGGCGGGGGTGAACCCAAAGGCAAATTGTCGGATATGATAAAACGTGATTTCGGTTCTTATGATAAGTTTAAAGAAGAACTTAAAAATGCTGCGGTTACCCAATTCGGCAGCGGCTGGGCTTGGGTGGTCGAAAATAACGGCAAGCTGGAAATTATGAAAACCGCCAATGCCGATACGCCGATAACCCGCGGCATCAAACCGTTAATTAATATAGATGTCTGGGAACACGCTTATTATCTTGATTTCCAGAATCGCCGTCCCGATTATGTTGAAAATTTCCTCAATAACTTGGTCAACTGGCCCGAAACGGCAGTCTAACCGGTTTCTGCTGTAAAAAAGAATCCCCGTCCGTTGCGGATTGGGGATTCTTTTTGCTTTTTACTTTAAACAATGTTTAATCAATCTATGATTATAGTTGTTAAAAAATAAATTTATGCTTTTTAATTGACAAATTTTGTCCAAAGTGGTATTCTTAACGCAGTTTGAAAAGCAGATGTTTAGGAGCTTGCAATGACAGAACAAAAAATGGGTAAGGCAGAAACCTTTGTAACCAAAACCATGAATGCTTTAGACAATTCGATGAACAAACCGATAAAGGATAATTCTAAGGTTTCTTACCGCCACGTACTTATGGGAACCGCAATGTTGGGCGCTGTTTATGGCACGGGTATGGATGCCCCCGAGGCTAACAACCTCTTTCTTGGCGGAGCTTCAGCTTTAACTGCTTTGGGAATGGTCTCTGACGGGAAACATTCGTTGGTTTATCATCTGACGACAGCCGGTGCCCGTTATATTGACCAAAAAGCAGACCAGCTCAAAAAAGCGGATTTAAAAAGCAAATTCGACAATGGTTTCAAAAATCTGCGCAAAAAAGCCAATATGATTGTAAATATGGCTCGCACAAAGGCAAATATGGCTCGTAACCATTCTCAAAGCGGTAATGACAATACGGTTGTAAACAAGGCTTTCACGCAGGAGTTAATCAATCGCAAGGTTGCATGCCGCCGCTAGTTAGGGAGAATGCCCGATGTCAGAATACATTACAGAAAAGAATTTTTTGATAGCGGAAGGAGCGGAGGGGGACATCTATTTTTTTGTAGAAGCCAAACATCAGCATCCATCGGCTCCCAAAATCATCTATGACGGGCGTGACCATGCCGTTTTTATTCGCAATCCCGAACAAAAAATAATTTTGGATTACATCAATCCCGAGGTGCGGGATAAGCTCCGTAAGGCCAAAGAAGTTGTTATGGTGGAGACATTGCTGGATAACATCAAAGAAAGCTATTATGTCAATATGAACATTGTTGATAATATTCCGATTGACTGGAGCAAAATCGGCCTGAAAAGTTGGGAAGAAGCTTCCCTGAAATAAATGTCGTTATTAACCCCCCCCGAAACAGGGGGCTTTTTTTTATCAAATAATTTCCAAACAATTTTTTTTTACGCTGAGTACCTGAATATCAGGATATGCTGTTCTGCATAAATTTCCGTCTACCCGGCTCAATAATTTCTTTACATTCAAACATTGTTTTGTTAAAATAGAAATTAAAGCAAACGGCTTTGGTTTTTATTACAGCAAGGATGACGGTCATGAAGCATATAAAATTCCTTATTTTATCATCAGTGTCGATGTTCTTATTCGTCTCTGTGGCCTTTGTGGCCGACGTATTTGCTGCTAACCCGCATTTCACACCAATGTCATTATTGCCTCAGTCGTTTGCTTCCGCTTCCGATTTCAAGATTGCCGGTATCTATTGGCTCCCCGATTATCTGAAAGGAAACGTCAGCCGCGGTTCTGAGGATAAGGGTGGCGGAGACATTGACGGAAACTGTGAGAAAAACTATGGAATGCATACGCCTTCCAATATTGACAACAGATATATCTGTTCCAAATATAACTACAATGTGACCTCTTCTCTCAAATGTCACGTTAACTGTCGTTGTAAGGACGAATATCAATACACTTCTTCCAATTGTTCCGGCAACTACACAACCGCTGGAACTTCCTGTGAGGGTAAATATAACCAATGTGTATGCAAATCCGAGTTCAAATACAATTCTTCCAACTGTTCGGGAGAATATGAAGTATCAGGAACTTCCTGCGGCGGTAACTACAACGGCTGTACCATTCGTCCGGAATGTACGGTTTCTTCCATGAGCTGTACCTATGGCTGTGCCGGATACAACTCCTGTGACCGTTGTACTTCCTGCAAGTCTAATCCCGACTGTGACGTTTCCGACAAGTCCTGTACCTATGGCTGTGCGTCTTACAACAGTTGTTCAAAGTGTACCTCCTGTAAAGACAACCCCGATTGCAGTGCGACGGCGGTTTCTTGTGACTACGGCTGTGCCTCAACCAACTCCTGCGGTATCTGTACCTCTTGTTCGGGCAATCCGGATTGCGACGTAGCCGACAAATCCTGCGATTACGGTTGTGCGGCGACCAATTCCTGTGGCAAGTGCACTTCCTGCAAGTCCTGTCCGCCTTCGGACCCTTGTTCCGGCGTTTCCTGCGGCGCTAACGCCTATTGTTCCGGTGGCTCTTGCTACTGCAACTCAGGGTATCACAAGTCGGGTTCTGCCTGTGTTAAAGACGAGGTACATACTCACAGCTACAGTTGCCCGTCGGGATACTCAACAACCAATTCTTGGGGAAGTTCGGCTCAGACCGCGTCCAAGACCTGTTCTTGCGGTGCTGCTTCGGGAACCTGTTACAAAGCCCCGGCGCATACCCACAGTTACTCCTGTCCCAGCGGGTACCAGGCATCCAGCTGTTCATCCTCTCAAGTTCAGGCCGGGACAACTTCCAAGGTTTGCTCTTGTGGCGCTGCTTCCGGCACCTGTTACTCCTGTCGCGCCAAGACCTGCTCTGACGGCGGTTATGTATCGTCCTGCCCAAGCGGTCAAACCGGAACCCCCGTGTCTTATGCCGGATTAACCTGTTATACTAACTGCAAAGCTCAGTGCGTCCCCAAGACCAAATGTTCACAATCGGTCGATTACTTTGTTCCCCAGTTCAGAGTACATTGCTATAAAGAAAGTGACGGCTGCGGCGGTTATTTGACCTGTTACCGTAAAAAGAGCTGTGAAGAAGCTTGTCTTAATCAGGAATGCATTGATTATTGCTATCTTTATGAAAGCGCCGGAGACCAGTGCTGGTGGTCGGGATGTGATTATACTGATATCTGTAATTAAAAATAAAATCCCCGGGACTCAACATCCCGGGGATATTTTTTTACCTTTTACCAAGTCAGGTTTTTTTGTGTCATGTAACGTTTTCTTTCCGTTATGTCCATTTTTTCGAGTGCATAACGGAGCATCGTTCGGGGCATTTGTCCGCTGTATTTGTTCAGAAATGCGCGCAGGGAAGCTATGTCGCTCTTGCCAGCCTCACGCAGCATCCAGCCGCAGGCCTTGTGCATCAGGTCATGCGGATGATCCAGAAAAAACTCTGCCAGTTCTGCCGTTGGGAGACATATGCCTTGTTTGATGAAGTAAGACGTTGCAATAACGGAAATACGCTCTTGCCACAGGTTTTGGCTCCGAGCCAGCTTCCACAAAATAGAAGTGTCCGGAAACGCAAACTCGCCGACCAGCGTTCCGGCAGAAATGTCGACCAAATCCCAGTTGTTGATGCCGTGAAGATTGTCCATGTAAATCTGATGCATTTGTTCACGGATTTCGCGGCTGCCTTTGGCAAACTTTTCAAGCATAATGACAAGGGCCGCCAACCGGACTTCATGATAGGGGCTTTGCAGCATTTCCGCCAGATTTTCAGCCTGAGCGGTTTTGGTGTATTTTTTTGCTATGGTACGGATTTGCGGAACTTTCAGGCCCAAAAATAAGTCGCCTTCGCCGTATTCTCCCGGCTCGGTTTTGAAAAAACGTTGATGATGCGCCGCCAGCTCGGAACTTGCTGCCTGCTGCAATTCTGCCGTTATCTCTTTAATCATGGTGTCCTCTGTTGTCTTTTGATGTTTTAGTATAATCTAATCTTTAGTTACCTTAATCCAAGCGGCGGCTTCCGTATATTTTGGCAAATCGGCCGTTGTCAGCTCAATGGCGGAGTTGCTGCTGCCGCAGGCGGGAAAAACGGTTTGGAATCTTTGCAGCGAAATATCAAGATAAACTTTGGTGTTCTGACTGTTTATTCCAAAAGGACAAACGCCGCCGACGGCATGCCCGGTAAAAAACAGGACTTCGTCGGGAGAAAGCATCCGGGCCTTGAAGCCGAATTGAGCCTTAAAACGGGCGTTGTCTATTTTGCTGTCTCCGGCGCAGACAATCAGAATGCAGGCGTTATCGCCGTCTTTGAATGACAGCGTTTTCGCAATTCGCGCCGGCTCCACGCTCAGGGCCTTTGCGGCCAACTCAACCGTAGCGCTGGATTGGGGAAGTTCCCGTATTTGTTTTTCCAGATTCCATTTTTTGAAATGTTCGCGGACTTTTTCTATGCTCATTAAATGCCCTTTCTTCAGAGAGATGTTTTATCTGAGAAATGATTTTAATTGTTTAATCTGTCTTTGTAAATCGGCGCCGGCAGTTATTCGGCGTAAAAAAAGCAGCCTGTTTCAGGCTGCCGCAAGGTAAAAACGGATTAGATGCTGTTTCCTCCGTTCACCCGTGTCGGAGAAAAAATTTGCTTTTTTTCCTGCTGATTGGCGATATGGGCCAGAGAAACCGGTTTTTGCTTAAAACTTTGCAGCTTGCTTTGTACCCGTTGCAGGTGTTGCATAATTTTTGAATTGTCCGCATCTTTCTTAAGATTGCTCAGTCTGGTCCACAAACGCGCATTTTCACGGGTCAGGTTTGCAACCCGGCACATTTCGAAAGACTCTTTCATCAGCTCGGTGTCTTTGAGAATATACACGTTTTTTTCGCCGTAATGTTGTTTGTAACGTTTGCCGCTTTTGTTCTTTGCCCAGCGAAAGCCCTCGACGTTTACTTGGCGGAGCTTGCTGGAATAGGCAACCCCGTTAATGACGATGTCAACGTGTCCGTGCTCGGTTTCGCCTTTGTCATAAGCTATCAGGCCGAATTTGATTTTTTTGAAGTCGGTGCTGTCGCAGTTGATTTTCACAAAGTTGGGATTGTTATCCAGCGTATTGATGATTTGATAAGCGCTTCTCAGCGTTTCCACTTCGGAGGACTTGACCAGGCGGGCCTGTAAGAGGGCTCTTTTAACGGCGGCCAAGCAGTTGTATTCGTTGTTATAATGAGCCATCCAGTGTTTAATGGCCACGCTGAGTTTAAGGGCACTGGCCCCGACTTTCATTCCGGCCAGTTCTTTGGCGGAAAATTTATAAGCGCTGAGGTCGTTGGTTCCGGTTTCGGCAACCAAATCGGCAGCCCGGTAGCTGTTTCCGAGATATTTTCCGGTCAGCTTTTTGTTCTCATGGCTGTCACTGGCGTTGATTTCGGTATTGAATTCGTTTCTGTCTTGATTAGGGCCGTCGTTGCTTTCTTTTCCCAAGGCGTGGGAGCTTCCAAACAGGAAGAGGGCCGAGTTCATGGTGAGAATTTTCCAGTTTCTCTGCAGCCAGTTGGGTTTGTTCTTTTTTTCTTCCTGATTTGTCATATCACAGCCTCTGTTAACCATTTTCTGTCAATATTATAACATGAGCGCGTCGGTTTGTAAAATATTTTTGTCCTTAAATTTGATTTATCACATTATTTTTATTGCAAATTAAATAATCTCTGCTATTGTGTTTAGACAAAATAATTATTGGTTGTCTATATATATGTTTATAAGATGACCGATACAGTATTCACTTTTAAATTATTAAGAAAATGGAAGAAAATTATCGCGTAAAAACGCATCTGACTAACCAAGTAGACCGTTTGGTCGGTAATGTCGAGTACAAGGGGTATTTTCACGGACAACCCAAGTTCAGCTGCCGCCTCAAGGAAAATGGCGCCTGGCATATGGAGTGGATTTATCAGGATGAACGTTATTTGGATATCCTGGAAGTAGACGCTCCGTTGGACGAAGGCTGCCAGCCCAATGCCGACGGCCGGAATATGAAACTGAACGGTTATGACCTGGCAGTAACCTTGAACATTAAGTAAAGTCTGCTGTATCGCATTAAAAAAAGCATTATTTCCTGCTCGGGAAAGTAATGCTTTTTTTGTTGGGCAGGGGATTACGCCAGGGTAAAAACGCCTGCAAGAACGCTGATTGCTACAGCCAGGATAACCGTCGTTTTAATAAAATACTGTTTCATTTTTGTTTTTTTTTATAAAACTTGTTTGTAAGTAAAAGGACTAAAATCGCTTTTTGCGCTTTTTTCTCCATTTGAAATAGCGGTCTATGCAAAACAGCATAAAGAACAAAAATAATAATGCATGCATATAGTTATAGTTAGTTAATAAATAAAATTTCTGAGCCAACTATAATTTTTTTGTAGCAATTGTCAAGCTTTCGGTACACGCTTTGAGTGTCGGCGCGGATTCATTTTGACATAAACGGCAGCGTCTTCAAAAATGCCGTTTATGTTAAAATATTCTTTTTTGATGCATTCTTTTTCATAGCCGTTCCGAAGCGCAACATTGGCAGACGGCTGATTAGAAACCACACATTCTATTTCGAGCCTGCGAATTTTCCTTGCAAACAGAATCTGCTCAAGTTTTTTCAGGGCTTCGCTCATATATCCGTGACCGTTTTGGTCCTGACTCAGCCAGTAGCCGAATTCAACATGGCGGTCCAGGTTGTTGATTTTTCCAATTCCAATCGCTCCCAGAAGTTTCCCTTTTTTGTCGGTTATCAGATAATTAAACTGTTGTCCTTGGCGCCACTTTTCCAGCATATCAGACGTGGTGGCCACTGTATCTTCAAAAGTTTTGTTCTTATCCAGCCATCTGAGGTATTTTTTCAGATAAGCCCTGTTGGAGTTGAGAAGATGGTACATTTGCCGGTCATAATCATGATTTCTCTGCACCAGGTTGATTCTTTTGCACCTGATTTCCTCCGGCATCTGCAAGTCGTTGTTTTTAGGCATGTCTCAATTCCTTTTTTATCCGCAATAAGCCAAGCATACTCTACAATTTTATAACTTTCAACTCCGGTACAAACAGATTTTGAGAATGAGCCCGCAAGCAAAAAAAAACTCTCTGCCGTTTTGCCGTTGTTAATTTGTGGCATTGTCTCTTCTTTTGTGATATACTTTTCCTAAGGTTAATCTTTACGGGGTATAAGACAATGGCGAAAGAACAGGTTTTTTATTATCATTTCAAGAAAAATTATGTTTGGCTGGTGTTGAATTTGCTGATGCTGGGACTGCTTCTCAGCTGCTGCCTCAGGCATCCCGCTTGTTTCTATTGGTGGCAGTTTCAGGTGCTGATTGGACTTTTTGGCGTAACGTTGCTGTTATGGGGATATAAGTATTTGTGCAAACATACTCTGGCAGTAGTCAGTGAAACCGGGATTAAAATTGACCATTGTCAAATTCTACGCTGGGATGATATCGTCAGTGCCGAATATCGCCAGGCACGATGCTGTTTCCGCAGGCTGCCCATAATCATTTTGCGCCCGCGGCAGGGGTTGAAATACCATTACAATTATCTGCAAAAGCGCTGTGCCAAAATGGACTTCACCGCCTTTTCGATTCCTCTTTATGACATAACAAAAGAAGACTCCCGCATTTTGCAGCAAATTATCGCGGAACAAGTCGGCGTCATCCGCAAATAGCGAAATTAACGGAGCGTGTACCGTCCGGCCATGGCTTTGTAAATGTAGTTTTCATATTTTATGATCTGATACTTTTGCTGAAGCATGTCTTTTTTGGTCGTGTTTTCGGTGTTGATTGCTTCCAGAAAGTCACGGAACTCCGTTTTGCCGTTGTTGTAGCGGCTTTCGTAATATGAAGTGATTTCTGCTGCATTTTTATAGTTTTCTGCCGTATTGGCATATATCTCCCGAGATTTGTCGTAAGCGAAGTAATAATATGCAACTTCGTTCAGAGCCTGATTGAGCGTGTCTTTAAACTCTATCAGCGCTATGTCGTAATCAGCCTCCGATATTTTGATGTTGTTTTTCACTCTGGTCCAGTCCAAAAACGGCAGGTCGATGGAAGCGCTGCCCAGCAGAAACGGAAAGTCAAAAGTTGTTCTGGCTTTGTCGGAGGAAGAGCCTACGGCGCCTCTCAGCGAAATGTTCGGATACCAGTTTTTCTGTTCTACTCTCAGGTTTTTAAAAGCCTTTTTTAAGCGGTATTCGCTGGCGGCCAAATCTGGTCTGTTGGCTAAAACCGACATCGGAATATCCAGCGAAACCTTTACCTCCTGCTGCTCAAGCAGATTCGCATATGTAATGTTGAGTTTTTCTTCCGGCCGGATGTTTAAGATGTTGCGCAGGCTTTGTTCCATTTCCCGAAACTGGGTTTCGAGTTCCAGCAGCTTGTTTTTTTCCGATAACAGGCTTTGTTTTGCCTGAGCGACTTCCAGATTGTCGATTTTGCCGTTATCGTATTTGTTTTGCATAATATTTCGAATATCCTGATAAACTTTGACGTTCACCTTGCTGAGAGCGATTGAGTTGTCAAGATATTCCAAGTTGAAAAACAGGTCGACCACACTGTTGACAAGGCTTAGCCGCGCCGCTTCCTTATCTTGTACGGTTGCCTGATATTCAAACTCCTGGGCCGAGCGTGCATCTCTGATTTTTCCGTACAGATCAGCTTCGTAATTCAGTCCGAACTCGCCGGAAAAATTACTGGCAAAATTGTCGCCGCGGTCAATCTGCCGCTGTGAAGAGGCTCCCAGACTGCCCTCCATTGTCGGGAACAGGTCGGCCGTTTTCAAGTTCAGGTTATAGAGTTCTTTGTTAATGTTTATCGCCGCCTTAAGATAATCGGGATTGTTCTTCAGGGCCTGCTCGATTAAAGCGTTCAATTGTTCATTCTGATAGAGCTTCCACCATTCTTTGTCCGCAGCATATTTTTCTTTGACATACTGGGTGTATTGCAGCTCATTTTTAAGGCTTAGCGGATGAAACGAAGGCGCTGTACAGCCTGCGGCAGCAATCAGACCGGCTGAGATTAACAATTTCATTACAAAGTTCTGTTTCATCTTATTCACTCGCTAATGCATCGATAGGGTTGAGGTTTGAGGCGTTCTTTGCCGGCATGTAACCGAAGATAATGCCGATGGCGGTGGAACAAATCAGCGCCAGCACGATGGAAGCCGTTGAGAAGTCCATACCGAAGTTCTCCGAGAAGGTGTTAAAGCCGAGGCCGATAAGCATAGACAGCGTTACGCCCATAAAACCGCCGACAATGCAGATTAAAATCGCCTCAATCAAAAACTGTTGCAATATATCGGCCTGTTTTGCTCCGATAGCCATCCGGATGCCGATTTCCTTGGTTCGCTCGGTTACCGAAACCAGCATAATGTTCATCACGCCGATGCCGCCGACAATCAGGGAAATGACCGCAATGCTTGCAATTAAAAGCTTCATCGTGTTGGTAGTGCTTTCAATCGTTTGCTTGATGCTGTCGGTGTTAATCATAAAAAAGTCTTTTTTACCGTGCAGGGTGGTCAGAATATTCTCAATGCTTTCCTCTGCCACTTGAGAGTTTACGTGGTCGGAAATTTTGACGGTGATGGAATTGATGTCGTTCGTTCCGTTGATTTTATACATAGCCGTGGTATAAGGCGTCCAGATATTCATGGATTCCGACATTGGTCCGGGACTGTTGTCTTTTTCCGTCACGCCGATGACTTTCAGCGGTTTTTTGTTGAATATGATAATTTCATTGACCGGGTTGGGTACCTCTGCAAACATCTCTTTGCGCGTATTGTCGTCTATCACCACCACGGAGGCGATGTTGTCTACCTCGTCTTGCGTAAAAATACGGCCGAGAGCCAGCTTTTTGCCCTTAACGTCAAAGTATTGCGCTCCGACTCCCCTGAGCTGTGCCGTCAGCGAATGGTTGTGGTAAACCAGGGTGCCGCTGGCAGAAACCGAAGGCGTGGAATTGTCGATAAAACTTTGTTTGTTGAGGTAATCCGAGTCGCTGACTTTCAGCGTTTTGACTTTTCCTGAGCGCATATCGCCAAAGCCGGTTCCGGGCATAATGTCAATCGTGTTGGTTCCCATAGAACTGATTTGCGCCATGATTTTGGCTTGAGAAGCATTGCCCAGAGCCACCACCGAAACGACCGAGGCAATGCCGATAATGATGCCGAGCATTGTCAGCAAAGAGCGCATTTTGTTGGATAATATTGCGTGCACGGACATATTCAGCGATTCCAGAAAACTGTACTTAAGAGCGTCGAGCTTGTTGCGTTTAATGTTCTTAACCGTATTTTTCAGCTCGTAAAAGTCAGAGGCTTTTCGTTCGTCGGAAACGATTTCGCCGTCTTTAATTTCAATAATGCGGCTGGCTTGCGCAGCGATTTTGCTGTCATGCGTAACCAAAATGATGGTGTGTCCCTGAGCATGAAGGTTCTTGATAATCTCCATCACCATCTCGCCGCTCTTAGAATCCAAGGCTCCGGTGGGTTCGTCGGCCAAAATGATTTCGCCGCCGTTCATCAGTGCCCTGGCAATGCTGACTCGTTGCTGCTGTCCGCCCGAGAGTTCGTTGGGCTTGTTGGCCAGTTTGTTTCCCAGGTCAAGCTGTTTCAGAAGCTGAACCGCCCGTTTGTTGCGGTCGCTTGCGTTCAGCCCCGAGTAAATGGCCGGCAGCGCTGCGTTTTCGTCGGCGCTCAGACTGGTCAAAAGATTGTAGCGTTGAAAAATGAACCCGAACGTTTTGCAACGCAATTCCGCCAACTGGTCCTTGTTCATTTTGCCGACTTCAACATTGTTGATTTTATAAGAACCTGAAGTAGGCACGTCCAGACAGCCGATAATGTTCATCAGGGTCGATTTTCCCGACCCCGATTGCCCGATAATGGCGACAAAATCCCCTTTCTCGATTGAAAGGTCGATATTCTTTAAAACATGAACACGGTTGTTTCCCTGGCCGAAGAATTTGTTGATTTTTTTGAGCTCGATGATGTTCATTTAGAAACCTCTCGGTCCTCTGATTTTAGAAGTCTTGTCTGAAATCTCCGCTGAAGACATTTTGGCCAAAACGGCTTCTTCACCTTCTTTGACGCCGCTTTTTACTTCAATGTTCAGTCCGTCGGAAACGCCGGTCACCACGGATCTTTTTTCTACGCCGTTTTTCGTCAGAATTTCAACAAATTTGCCCTGACCTTCGTTTTTGATTGCGGTCGCCGGAACCGTCAGGACGTCTTCTGCGCTGTCTTCATAAATGACGTTTTGCGTTGTCATGCCGATTCTCAAAACGCCCCGGTCGTTAGGAACCACCAAACGCCCGTAGTAATAAATAGCTTCGTCGGAGCCGACGACTTCGGTGTATTCGTTGTTGGTCAAAAGGGTCAGTCCGGGGTCGATTGACTTGAGCGTAGTCTCGTATATGTTGTTCAGGTCGCCCAAAATGGAGTAGGTGACTTTGACGCCGGGTTTGATGTTGCTGATGTCGCCTTCGGAAATTTCAATCAGAATTTCCATCTGGCTGAGGTCGGCGATTTGAACGATTGTCGGCGTGTCCATTGCCGCATTGATGGTTTGTCCCTGTTTGACCGGAACCGAAACGATAGTGCCGTCGAGCGGGGCTGTAATCTTGGTATAACCGAGATTGGTTTCGGCAGTGCTCAGAGAAATTTCCGTCTCCTTAATGGTAGAGTCCAATTCCGTTACCTTTGATTTTGCCGTTTCGTATGCGTCCTCGGCATCTTCCAAGTCTTCTGCCGAAGCGGCGTTTTGTTTGCGCAGCGCCTGAGTGCGTTTATATTTCTTTTCCGCAATTTTGAGCGAAACCTTTGCGGCGGCAAGCTGTGCTTCATAGCTGTTCAGTTTGGCTTTGTTTATGTCGACTTCGTTTTGCTGTGTGGTTGAATCGATTTCGGCAATCAAATCGCCTTTTTTCACAACCTGTCCGACCGTAACGTAAAGGGTTTCGATTTTTCCCGAAACCTGCGCGCCGACGGTCACCAGCTGGATGGCCCGAACTTCTCCGGCGGCGTTGACGACTTTTTGAATGTTCTGGCGCTGGACCTTTTCGGTAATGTAGGTAATGTTGTCGTCATTGCCAAAAAACTTGGTTCCCAGCCAGATGCCGAGTATGATAACCGCTCCGTAAAAAAATATTTTTTTGTTTTCCCGTACAAAGTTTGTCATCTTCGTTACATAACTTTCTCTATAATGTTGTTAACTTTTTCAAGACTCTTTTTTAGCTCGGTCAAATCGTTGTCCGACAGCCGGCCGAAGAGTTCCTTTATGGCGTCGCGGGCTTTGCTTTTGTTCTTTTCCAGCGTCTGCAAGCCTTTGTCGGTCAGAAAATAATAAGTGTTTCTGCGGTCGGTGCTGTCTACTTCTCTGGCAATCAGGCCGTCTTTTTCCAATCCGTTGTAAAGAATGCACAAATTCTGCGGCGAATAGCCGGTTTTTGCCGCAATGTCTTTCAACTTCGCTTTTCCCGCTTCCTTCAAATCGTCCAGCAAAAATATTTTTTGCGGTTTCTGTTTGGGCGGTTTTATGTAGTTATACAGCTGCCTGGTCAGCCGGCGGTCGTTGCCGACGCTCCGGAAAAACTCTCTGACAACCTCTTCTGCACTCATTTTATGTCTCCGTTCTGGTTATTAAAACATTTAATTATTAAAACATTTAATTATTAAAAGATTTAATAATTGTTAAAAAACAGTATTTGTACACAAAAAATCAAAAAGGCCAAGACTGTATCTTTGGACAATTCTTCCAATAACTATAATGATTTGTTGACATATTTGGCAGCGGGGATATTATTTCTTTCGGTTGTACGTAACAAAGGGAGGTGTCGCCGTGAAGCGGATTCGCAGACTGTTTTCTAAAATTTTTGATTTTCGGCCGGCTTGCCGTCGGGCAAAGTCAGATGCCGACAGCAGGTCATTTGGCGACGTCAATCTGCTTTTCTACACTTGCGTAAATGAAAAATATTTTGAATTTGCTTTGTTGTATCCGATTTTTGTTCTTTGTTCCAATCCCGGGGCGGTTGTGGAAATCGGCATTTCGAATATGAAAAAGTTTTATAAAAAATACGCTCACTTGGTCGATTTTTATAAAGAAACTTATCCTTCCCGGGTTTTGTTCAGCTCGGTGTCCTGCCGCGGTATTTTTCCCAATTCGGTCCGCTTTGTCACGCAGCCGTTTCTAAAAGCCAAATATGTCTATATCGGAGACTGCGACATAATGGTGCTGGAAGAAGTCTTGGAGAAGCACCTGGATAACATTAAAAGAAATCATCTTGATTTTTCCAACATCTGCCGCAAGAACACCCGTCGTTTGAGCGGCCTGCATTTTATCGAATATGACAAGATGTTTCCGGTCAGGCTGCCGGCCGGAAGCTGTCCTGCCGATGACAACGACGAAGAGCTTTTGTACCGGATTATGACATCGAAAGGCTATAAGATTCCGGATGAGGACAAATGCACCTACCGGCCTGTCCACGGCCTGCACGCCAGCTATTATTCGCGTCCGCCGCTGCCCACCGCCACCACGGAAGACGACTTTGTCGCCTTTCCGGCCTGGTATCCGGCAGACAGGGAAGAAAGCTGGCAAATCGCCGAAAAGTACCTTAACTTGCGTTATGGCCGCCAGGTGAGGGATTTTATGAGCCGTATCCGCGAAAAAGACGTTCATTTACGCCGGATTGTTCAGTTTATGGACATCAGTGCGGATTATGTCAGCCGCCGCTTTCGATAAAAAACTTTTCAAATGTCGAAAAAATCTCTTGACTTAGAGTAAACTCTAAATTTTATAGTAGTCAACAAACAAGATTCGTATAAAATTTATCAGGAGAATAAGATGTCATATTTAGATTCCGTTAATTCGCCGCAAGACGTAAAAAAGCTCACCACAGAAGAACTTGAAGCGCTGGCCGGGGAAATCCGCGGCGCGATTTTGAACCGCGACAGCAAAGTCGGCGGTCATGTCGGGCCTAATCTGGGCATTGTAGAGACCACAATTGCATTGCATTATGTATTTGATTCTCCGCGTGACAAAATTGTGTATGACGTGTCTCACCAAAGCTATCCGCATAAGATTTTGACCGGGCGCAAGGAAGGCTTTACAACCGATGAGGGAATGTCAAAGATTTCCGGCTATACCAATCCGGATGAGAGCGAACACGACTTCTTCAAGGTCGGCCATACTTCAACTTCCGTCAGCCTTGCCTGCGGTTTGGCCAAAGCCCGTGATTTAAAGGGTGAAAAACACAATGTCATAGCCGTCATCGGCGACGGTTCGCTGAGCGGCGGCGAGGCGCTGGAAGGGCTGAGCAATGCGGCCGTTCTCGGCAGCAACATTATCGTCATCGTAAACGACAACGAAATGTCCATTGCCGAAAATCATGGCGGCCTCTACACCAATCTGCGCCTGCTGCGCGAGACGGAAGGGCGTGCCGAATGCAATATGTTCAAGGCGCTAGGCTTTGATTACCGTTATGTCGGCGAAGGAAACTCCGTCAGCCGGATGATTGACGTTCTCCGTGAAGTCAAAGACGCCGCAAAGCCGACCCTCATCCATGTCCGCACCCTAAAAGGCAAAGGATATAAGTTTGCTGAGGAAAACAAGGAAAAATGGCACTGGAACGTTCCTTTTGACATTGCCAGCGGCGAGAGCAAAGTCGATATGTCCGGAGAGAACTATAACGACATAACCTTTGACTTTTTGAATGAAAAAATCAAAAAAGACAAAGATGTCGTCATTCTCACTGCCGGAACCCCCGGAGCTTTCAGCCTTACTCCGGAAAGAAGACGGCAGCTCGGACAAAACTATGTCGATGTCGGCATCGCCGAGGAACACGCCGTCGCCATGGCTTCGGCTCTGGCCAAAGGCGGCTGCAAGCCGGTCTTCTGCGTATGGAGTTCCTTTGTCCAAAGAACCTACGACCAACTGTCTCAGGACCTGGCAATCAATAACAATCCTGCTGTCATATTGGTATTTGCCGGAGCGATTTCCGGTATGGACGTCACTCATCTCGGGAGTTTTGACATTCCCCTGATTTCCAACATCCCGAACATTGTCTGCCTGGCACCCGCCGACAAAGAGGAATATCTGGCCATGTTGAACTGGGGATTGGAACAACGGGAGCATCCGGTTGTCATCAGGGTACCGCTGGAGGTTTCTTCCGCAGCGCTGCCGGTTGAACGTGATTACGGCGCGCTTAACCGTTATCAGGTCGTCCGCCGGGGAAGCGGCGTTGCCGTTTTGGCGCTGGGGAGCTTCTTCGGGCTGGGCCGGCAGGTGGTTGACGGCCTTAAGGAACACGGCATTGACGCAACTTTGATTAATCCGCGTTATTACAGCGGTCTTGACCGGGATGTGCTGGAAGGTCTGAAACAGGATCACAAAATTGTCGTTACATTGGAAAACGGCGAACTTGACGGCGGTTTCGGCGAAAAGATTGCCCGTTTCTACGGCCCGACTTCCGTAAAGGTGCTGAATTTCGGCGCGGACAAAGAATTTACCGACCGGGTGCCGGTAGAGGAATTGTATAAAAGATACCGCCTCACGCCGGAACAAATCATTGCCGAGATTCTCAAACTCGGATAAGCCGATGAAAAAAATAAACCCCGGATTGTTTTTCCGGGGTTTATTTGTGTTAAGAAACAGAACGTTTAACGTTTCAGCCATTTGTCCAGATAGGCTTCAAATTCCGAAGGATTGTTGCGGAAGAACAAAGCTGTCAGCGCTTTGTCGTCAAGGGTTCCCGCCTCAATGCGCTCCATAACTTCCTGATGAGAGCCGTCTTGCATCAGCTTCACGTCTTCTTCCACAATATGGTAAGGATACGTCAGCTTCAGGAAACATTCGGTCAGCAAGTCGTATTCCAACGGTCTGACCGTAAACAGCGCCCATAAAAAGCTGTTGATTGAATCGCCTTTTTTGTTTGTAACGTAAAAGGCCTTGTCTTCGTGCCGGGCTTTGCGGGCAAATTTTTTCTCGCCGTCCCAGCTCAGATAACAATGCCGGTGAAGATAATACATCACTTCGCTTGGCAGACGGTATTCAATCAGGTCGCCGTGCACTTCTTCCCACAGGCCGTAACGGTCAGCATAAGCCTTAAAAGCGTCGGTGCCTACCGTCTGCAGCATCCGTCGTTGATAAGCGGGGCGGAACTGGTTTCTCTCGATAAACTGATAATACTCGTCAAGGCTTCCTCCGGCGGCAATCTCGTCAAACATTTCGTCGAGCAGCTCGTCGGCCAGTCCGTGTCTGGCAATATGCAGGCCGATTTCGTCCTTGTTGCCCCGTTGTTTGAGTCTGCGCTGCTGTTTCAGCTTAAAACCATGGCGGTCCACATAACGCATAATTTCCTCATGGTCTTCGCGGTCAAGCACAATGTCTTGTCCAAGTTCTTCAAAGCCGTTGTACAGCAGAAAAGCATCCATTTCTTCACGGTTGTTGCGCCGGGCGATAATAACCTGTACGGATTGCGGCAGCAGGCAGGTGTGCACATGATGCAGATGCTGCTGTTGGTCTCCCGGACATTTTGCCCTGCCGTATTGATGAATCATATACATAATTTCATCATGGCGTCCGCGCTGGGCAATAGCCAGAGCTTCCTCCTCGGGCAGCGGCTTGGTCGACCAGTAGTAACAGTTGCCGTTGATGTAAAAATAAGAATCAACAAAACCGCGGACGTTGTCCAAAGCTTTCATAATCCGGTCGTGTTCTTCTCGTTCTTGCCAAGTAGCAGCTCCTTGAGCCACAAACTCATTTGTTTCTGTTTGTTTCATAAAAAGATTTTTTTTATGTTAGACATATAAATATTTGTTCTCAATAACTCCATAATTATATTTATTTTGACTTTTTTCTAACACTTTAAAATAAAAATTCAAGTAATTTTAAGATGTAAGGTTGTAAAAAAACGTTTATTTTGTCTAATCGGCTTGTGTTTGCACCGCAAATTCAGAGCCCGTGCAACGCCGAAATCCTTATCCTGCACAAAGATATTTTAATTGATTATTCTTTTTACATCGTTATACTGATAGCGGCAGCCGCGTGCTGCGTATTATTGTAAAACACAGGGAATCCTTATCCCGACAATATAACATAGTCAAACTGTTATGTGGCAGAAGATTTGACACTTCTTACGTTTAACCGCGGAGGAGTGTCAGGTAATAGCCATAAACTCGTTTGTGGTAAATAATGACTGCACTATTGTCGTGTAAGGAGCTCCTCCACCTTATGATTTAAGGTGGAGTTTGTTTTTTTTCAAATATGCAGGAGGAACAGATGCAGCAATTTGATGAGACGTCTTCAAACTCAATCAAGCCGTCGTCTCGGGGGCGTTGTCCGGACGGGGCGCCGAACCCCATAGATGTGTATGTCGGAAACCGTATTCGTCTGCGCAGAACCTTGCTGGGATACAGTCAGGAAAAACTGGCGTCAAAACTGGGAGTGAAATTTCAGCAGCTTCAAAAATACGAACGGGGGCGCAACCGCCTCAGCGCCAGCCGGTTGTGGGATGTCAGCCGGATTTTGAGGGTTGACGTTAACTTCTTTTATGAAGATATGCCGCTTGAAATTGCCAAACAAAGCCCGCGGATGATGTACGGCGATTGCGATGAGGACAAAGAGCTTGACCGCGCACCGTTTCCCGGCACCAAGGAAACCTCGACGGAAGCCCAGGAGCTGCTCAGGATGTATTTCAAGATATCAAATCGCGAAATTGCCGGCCAAATATTCGATTTGATGCACAGCCTGTCCAAAAGTCCGTACCACTACAATTCGGAAAAACAGTCTGACTCCCCAAAAAACGAATGATATTCAAAAAATCCCCGAATATCCGGGGATTTTTAATTATGTGCATAACAAAACGGGAGTAAAAAAGTGTTAAAAGCCCAAGGAGAACTAACTGAAGCAGACAGCCGTAATCCCTTAAGATTGCGGCTGTCTGCTTGTCGTTGTTATTTTAAATTGTCCTGAAAGAAGCGTGTGATTTTATCAAACGGGATTTTATCCGCTTGGTCATATAAGTCTACGTGGTTGGCATTGGGAATAATCATCAGCTCCTTATTGTCGCCGGTCAGCTTTTTAAAAGCGTCTTCGCTGAAATAACGGCTGTGGGCATTCTCTCCGTGAATCATCAGAACGGCGCTTTTGATTTCGTCGCTGTATGTCAAAATCGGCATATTGATGAACGATAAGGACGAAGTCATATTCCATCCGGTATTCGAGTTTTTGGAGCGCTTGTGATATCCGCGCGACGTTTTGTAATAATCATAGTAGTCTTTGACAAACTGCGGTTCCGCTCCGGTCAGTTTGTCCGGAAGGCCTGCTTCCGCGGCATAAGTGCCGGATTTGAAGTCTGCGGTGCGCTGGGCGTTAAGTTTGGTCTTAAGCTGATAGCGGTCTTCTTTGCTCATTGCGTCAAAATAGCCGTTGGTGTTGACACGGCTCATATCATACATGGTAGAAGTGAGCGTTGCCTTAATCCGGGTATCCATTGCCGCCGCGTTTAATGCAAAACCTCCGAAACCGCAAATGCCGATAACGCCGATTTTGTCCGGGTCAACGTTTTCTTGTACGCTCAAAAAGTCAACTGCCGCGCTCATATCCTCGGTGTTGATGTCCGGGGAGGCGACCAGGCGGGGGTCTCCGCCGCTTTCGCCGGTATAAGAGGGATCAAAAGCCAGCGTTACAAAACCGCGCTCTGCCATGGTTTGCGCATAAAGGCCGGAAGACTGTTCCTTAACGGCGCCGAAAGGTCCGGAGACGGCAATTGCAGGCAGTTTTTCTCCGGTCTTGTTTTTGGGAGTATATAAATCTCCGGTCAGCATTATGCCGTACCTGTTTTTGAACGTTACTTTTTTCACGTCGACTTTATCGCTTTGGGCAAAAGTCTTGTCCCAGGAATGAACGGGATAAAATTTCCATATCAGTCCGATTACGGCAATAATGGCCAAAGATAAAAAAATTTTCATATTTTTCTCCTCTGCAACATAAAATGTACAATTACGTTTATACTTTAATTTTTAGAGTATACTCTAAGTCAAGATGTTATTTTACAGTATGCATATTTAAACCTCTTGCCTATGCAAATTTCCGTTTAGGCAAACGCCTAAAATCTCCCGGCTTCATAAAATCTTCATATTATTTTTTTATAAGATAGGTTATAATACATATAAGCAGAACGGAGATTTGTATGGAAGACGACTTTATTTCAACGCTGAATGCCGATGAGAAGCTTTTGTTTCTCAGGTCTTTGCTTGCAATGATAAAGGCTGACGGCCGCATAGACGATAAGGAACGCGCGCTGGCCCACGAGCTGGCAAGGCTTTATGATGTTGCAGGGTGCAGCGAGGTTTTGAAAAATCCGCAGCCTAAAAGTATGCTTCTCAATGAGATGAAAGCGCTTGCCGGAAATCGCAAAAAAGCGATGTTGCTGCTGCGGGAGCTTTTGATTATCGCCCATATAGACGATGATTTTGATGAAAAGGAGATGTCTTTTGTTGAAGAGGCTGCCCGGGCGCTGGAGATTGACGAACGGCTTGTTTTGGAGCTGAACCAGCTGATTTTGGACTATAAGCTCTTGCAGGTCAGGGCTGGAAAAATCATGGAGGGGTAGCCCATGACAAGTTTGATTGAGAAATTAAAAAAACAGCAGAAAGCCTACAGCGACAAAAAAGAAAAAGTCGAATATCTGGATGTCTATACTTCCGGACCGGCGGGGGTCTACAAAGGGATGTTTTATGCCGGTGCCGATCAGATTTACGTTTTTACGTCCGATGGCAGTACCCAAAAACGTTCGGAGCTGGAACTGGACGCTACGCTGGTTCATGAATCCGGCCACCGGGAAGGTGCCGACGTTTATCATTTGGCAATGAGTCCCGAGCAAATTTTCCGGGTGGACCGCTTCGATGAAGTCGGACAGAAAATCCGGGAGCTGGTCTTGCGCCGCAACGAATATCTGAAAACCGGAAATATTGAGGTTTTCAATGATGATAGCAAAGATTTTTCTTATTACGCCGACGCCGTTAAAAACGGAGAAATCACGCCTTTTGAATCCGCGCGCGATATCCGGAGCTTTAACTGCGAAATGTCGTTTATAATGAACAAAACGATGGAAGAGTGGAATAACAAATACGGAAAGTTTTACGAGAAACAAAGCGCCGCCAAGGCAAAAGAGTATTTTTGCAGAGTGGGAAAATATGCCCGTTCCGACGAGCAGAACTATAATAAGGCGCTTGAACGGATTTTGACAATCGGCGGTGTAAATTTCAACAAATATCGCGAAACGGATTTTAAATGCAATTCTGATGAAATTCTCAAAATAAGCGAAACGGTGCAAAAAGGCAATGAAGCGGAAATTGCAGCCCTCCGGCAAGAGCTGATAGACGAGGGAATAGCGGTTATCCCTTCGTTGCAGGCGACAAACCGGCAAAAAAAGAAAGGCTATTTGACAAGGCATAACCCGAAAAGCGTTATCGAACTGGAGGAAGATTCCGGCGAACAGATAGTTACCGTTGAAGAACAAATCGAAAATTTGAAAGAATTAGGCCTGATTGACGAGAGTGAAACCCCCGAAGATTTGGAGGACTTAAAAGAATCTATGGAAGATTTCAAATATATGTACAAGAAAATGCCCAAAAAGAAAAAGATTCCTGATTTGTCTGATGACAAGTTTATTGCAAAGCCCGCGGAAAAGCGGGAAAAAACGTCTCAGGACCGGGCCGGGAGACTGAAAGAGCTTCGCGGACTGGGAACAAGCCGGGACAATTTGGGCGGCGGCGCCGGCAGAATTATGCGGCAGAACGTGAACGGCAGTTTTGGCGTTGTCCGGCAAAACTTTCGCGATTAACCGACCGCGGACAGGAGATTGCCGTCAAATTGCAGTTGTTTGTTATATGCATAAAAACTAAAGAAAGGAAATTGGAAGATGAGCTATTGCGGATGGGATTCCGCTTCGGAAATCGACCGGATTTATCATGATACCGAATGGGGCATTCCGGTTTATGACGACAGAAAACAGTTTGAATACCTGATGATGGAAGTGATGCAGTGCGGTCTGAGTTGGGAATTGATGCTGCGCAAACGCCAAACGTTTCAAAAATGTTTTGACAATTTTGAATATGACAAGGTTGCCGCATATGACGACAAAGACGTTGAACGTATTATGAATACCGAGAATATGATTCGTTCCGAACGTAAAATCAGGGCCGTTATCAACAATGCCCGCTGTTTTCAGAACATTCGCAAAAAATACGGCAGCTTTTCCGAATACCTGTGGGCTTACAGCGGCGGAAAAACCATTATTTATCCGAGTCACGGCAGTGGGGAGGTTCCGGCAAGCAATGATTTGTCCGAAAAAATAAGCAAAGACTTGAAAAACGAAGGATTTAAATATCTCGGGGCAATAACCGTGTATTCTCATTTGCAGGCTTGCGGAATAATCAATGACCACGATATCGGTTGTCCCTGCTATAAAAAAATAGTCGACAATTTTCCCACCGTAACCATAGCGGGCGGGTAGACGTGTGGCCGCATAAGGCAAGTGTCATCTTTTTACTTTGCCAAAGCGTAACTGGCGTCAATACGGTCGAATATCTCCTGCAAATCCACAGAACCGTCCAGGCAAATGGTAACCCAGTGTTTTTTGTTCATATGATAACCTAAAAAATATTTCTTTCCGTCTGCTATGTTTTTCAGTTCATCCGGATTGATTCTTAAATCGATGATTTCGGTTTTCCCGCTGCCGTCCAGTCCGAGTTTGTTCTTCTCCACGGTCAGCAGGACAAGATACCATTTCTGATTGTCGGAGCGTCGGACGATGGCGTTCTCGGGAAATTTCTGCCATAAATATTCTAATTCGTGCCGGTATTTTTCTCTGACGTATTGAGTGATTTTGTCGGCGTATTCACTTTGGAATATTTTGGTTTCAAAACAATTGTCGGCAATTTTTTGCAAAACGTCAAGATAATCTGCGCGGACTTTGCCGATAAAGCTTCCGACAACGCTTTCTACCAAATGCAGCCTGTATTCGTCTCCGGTGCTTGAGTCGATAACCTTGGTATAAACCTGTCCGCTTTGAGCAATGTAAACGGTTAAGTCGAATTGGTTGTCGACAATTTTGCAGTTGTAAACGTAAGTACCTTCATCCAAGGAAAAACCGTAGGAAAGCAGCTTGTCGGGGAGCGGAATTTTATTTTTAAATACGTCATCGAAAATCATTGTTTGTAACCCAGTCATAAACCTAAAACCAGAATAGCTTAAAGAACGAAAAAAGCAAGTTTTGAAACCGCTTTGGGCAAAGCCGGTCGATATCTCTCATAAAAACAAAGCCCTTGCTTTAGAAAAGTTTATTTTATAAACTAAAAAAAATTAAAGGGACATAAGATAAATGCAATACACCAGCCAATATAAATCGCCTTTGGGCAACATTCTTTTAGCCGCAGACGAAATCGGTCTGACCGGCTTATGGTTTGAGGGGCAGAAATACTTTGCCCTGTATCTGGACAAAGAGCATAAGGAAAAAGATTTGCCCGTTCTTCAAGAGGCCAAAAAGTGGCTGGACATATATTTTGCCGGCAAAGAACCGAATTTTAAGCTGCCGCTTCATTTTATCGGAACGCCTTTTCAAAATGAAGTATGGGAGATTTTGTACGCTATCCCTTATGGTCAGACAAAAACCTACGGTGAAATAGCGCAAATCCTGGCCGGCAAAAAGGGATTGGCCAAAATGTCCGCACAGGCCGTCGGCGGTGCTGTCGGACATAATGAAATTTCGATTATCGTGCCTTGCCACCGTGTTGTCGGGGCCTCCGGAAGCCTGACCGGTTATGCCGGAGGAATTAACAAAAAGATAGAACTGCTTAAATTGGAAGGGGCTTGGCGAGAAGATTTCTTCGTGCCCCAAAAAAGTACGGCTCCATAAAAGACTAAGCTGAAGTTCATGGCTTTGCTTTCGGGCAATGATGGCCAAATATGTCCCAAAGCGGAATGTACACGGCAAAACGGCGTTTTTTGTGCATCGGCCTCTTCGGCGTACGATGTCTTCCTGATACTGCCGCTTTTGTTGAGGATATGTAATTTAATGATATTTCAAATGATTATCCGCTGTTTAAAATAAAGATTGATTTTGTTGTAAAATTTTGTACAATTTTCCTATAACTGCAAATTATTTTATTTATTAACATAAAAATTATCATTTATGAAAGACATGGAATATCTAAAAACTGTTAATCGTACAATTGCGATTGGCAATCGTCGCGTCGTTATTACGTTTGATGAAAATAATGTTCCGATAATTCATTCCGGAATTCTTCCCGGCGATTATTTGTGTTGGAGCCGTAAAAGAGGTTGGTACTGTTCTGCTTCGGCAGATAATCCGGGAAATATTGTCGGTATATTTATCAATGAGAAGGGAAATTATCTGCCTGTCAAAGCTTTAACGGAAGCCCCTTGTTCAAGCAAAGACGTCAAACTTTATAAGATGCCGTCTCTTCGTGATTTAAAAGAAATCGAAAATGTTAGGGATATCCTGGATAACAGCTTGACTGCAGCCGGCTTTGCGAAACTCCCCGGAGATTTGTTGTCAGCTTTCTGGAGTTGTGACGACCGTTTCTATAATAGGATAAAACGTCCGTTAATCATAGACAGCTATAACAAATTGTGCGAAAAATATCAAATTAAAAATGAGCCGTTTCTGAAGCTGCAGGGCATGGTTGTCACGACGTTTACTGAGGAAGGAAAGTCTGAGCTGGACTTGCGGAAAAATCACAAATTGCTGCTGGTCAGCACCGGAGCAAAAGATGTTTCCAATCAAATTTTTTGGGTTTTGTATGAGTTTTCACCGAATGTTTTTTATGTTCTCAACGATAAACTCGTCGCATCTGATCCATTAAAGCCGGAAGATTATAAAAAGCTCCTGTCAATGCCGGAGGTAAGAAAACGCATCTATTTTCCTGAAGCTGATATGAAGAATTTGATGTTCGTCTATGAAGACGGGACACTGTCTGAACAGGTAGAACAAAAAATGATTTTGGGCATTCCGTTTACATTCCGTGACGGAACTCGTGCGATTGTTCGTCCTTATCCGTTTGTTTGTTATAGCTTTGATGAGTTTAGGCAATTGTGCTCAAAGCTTGTCTGTTTTCCGAATAAAAAATGGAGCTTTCCTAAGCGCGAACATCTGGTTGAGTTGGCGCATTGCGACAGTTTCCGGAAAATGCAGCGCAATATTGGCATTGATGAAGAATGGAGAGAGGAATGGGCATACAGTAGCAATCCGCAGGGAGGAAACATCGCCGACGCATGGATGGTTCCGATTGTTAGGCCTGCTTGCTGTAGTGTTGATTGGGCATATAAGAATCTTTCGTTGCCGGCAAGCGTACATACAACCTTAAATGATTTTATTCATGTCTTGTTCGTTATGTATCTGTAGATACCTTTATGGCAAAAGAGTCCTTTTTCAAGGACTCTTTTGTTGTTTATAAATATTGACAGCCGTTTGTATTGATGATGCTCACGTTTTGCAAGCTGGATTTTAGCTTTTTTAATAGTTAAAAAAAATACTAATACCTCTATTCATTTTTATTGTCTGATTTTTTTTCATTAAAAAAATTATCTAGTAGTTTAAGATTTTTTCAGCCATTTTGACACCGGCGTTAAAGGCTTTTTGTTGTTCTTTGGGAAATTGTATTTCACGTTGTTTCTGCTTTTCCTCCCCGTTAAAACATTCGGCGGCATATTTATCATAATCGTCAAACTGACAAGTGTTATAGACGGTTATAACGTCAGGCTGACTGAAAATATGTCCGGCAAAAAATTCAAAACTGTCCTGCGCCGTTTTCATTCTCTGTCCCAATGGCGTGTTGTTTACAAATTCTTCCGCAGCGTTTAGCGTATAGATAATTGCTGTTGGCATTTTCTTTGGCGCCGTTGAGGTAAAAGCCGCGTCATACTGGAAAAAAGGAAACATCAACCGTTCAATAAAAGCACGCATAACGGCGGAAACGTCGCCAAAATACATCGGCGTAGCCAGAACCAGACCGCCGCCGTGTGAAACTTTTTCCAAAACCGGTTGTAATCCGTCCGGATAAGAGCATTTGCCAAAGCGGGGGCTGCCCTTTAATTTACAGGCAAAGCAGCTCCGGCACCCTTTGAAATCAATGTCATACAGATGGAAAATCTCCGCTTTTCCGCCTTTGCTGATAACACCTTGGGCAAAACTCTCGCACATTTTTGCAGTATTCCAGTTTTTGCGCGGACTGCCGTTTATAATGTAAACTGTATTGCTGGCAGTAGTCATCTTATATGTCTCCTTATATATTTATGCTGCCACGCCGCCGTCAACGACAAAATCGGCTCCGGTTACGAAGCTGGCTTCGTATGAAGCAACAAAAGCGACGACACTGGCAACTTCTTCCGGTTCGCCAAATCTTCCCATCGGAACGGTTTTCTTAACAACCTCAATATGTTTTTGAGCGTCTTCCGCAGATAAATCCGTTTTGCCGTAAATCGGCGTTTTTATCGGCCCCAGCGCAACGGTATTTACTCTGATACCGTCCAAAGCCCATTCTTTTGCCCACGAACGTGTCAAAGCGTGAACAGCCGCTTTGGCCGCGGCATAAACGGACATATTGGGCAAAGGCTTGGACACCATAGTCGAAGAAATATTAACAATATTGCCCTTGCTTTCCTTAAGCAGGGGATAGGCTTCTTTGGAAAGATGAATCAAAGCCCGGACATTAACGCCAAAAGTCAAATCCGCCTGACTCAGTGCCATATCTTTTATCGGGCAAACCGGAGCCAGTCCGGCGTTATTGACAAGAACATCAAGCTTGCTGTATCTGGCTTTGATTTCGTTGATTATTTTGCCGATGTTTGCCTCACAGGTTAAATCGGCAACCATATAAGCGATATTTTCATTTTTGCCAAAAGCTTTTTTTAAGTGTTCTTCGTGCAAATCAACCACAAAAACCTTTGCCCCTTCGTTTGCCAGCCTTTCGGCAATGGCTTTACCAATGCCGTTTTCGCCGCCGGTTACCAGCGCAACCTTATGATTAAAGCGTTTATTCATTGTCTTTTCCTTTCACTAAGTAAGGTTCAAAAACAGCTTTTAACTGAATTTCAGAAAATTTATCTATCCATTCCAAAGGAGAAAATTTAGTATCAGACATACACCAGCAGGTCATCATGCCGTATAACTGACTGATAAGGAGATGTGTCAACGTCAAGACGGGGGTTTCTTTTATAAGCTGGTTGTCTGCAACGGCTTCGTCTAAAATTTTTTGCAGCATTTTAACATCATAATCCCATTTTCGGGCGTCTTTATTGTCCGGCGTGTTGGCCGGATCTAAAAGGTCGCGGGTCCACTGTCGGCATAGGTTTAAACCGCAGTTGTCAATGCACGCCATAAAGTTTTTCATGTAAAAGGCTATTTTTTCCGTAATTTCCTTTCCCTGCATTTCCTGCATTTTTTCATAAATCTGCTGATAAGGCGCTCTGGTTATTTCCAGAACAATATCTTCTTTTCTTTTAAAATAAGTATAGAAGCTTCCTTTCGATACGCCGGCTTTGTTGGTAATATCATCAACATTGATTGCGGCAAATCCTTTTTCATGCAGCAGGGATATTGCCGCATTTAATAATTTTTTTCTTGTTTCTTCCGCGGATATCTGACGTTTGTTCATATATGCCTCCTTTGATATATATTTATATAACTCATAATTGACTAAAAGTCAATGACTAATAGTCAATATATTTAAATTTAAGCAATTTATGTCACGAGGAAACAAAAACCCCGCAGAAACCTTAGGTTTTCATGCGGGGATCTTTAAGAGTTCCATTTGGTCAGCTGAATAATATTATACCAGCGACAAAGAGCATACAAAGGATGATGAGACCAAACCAATGGCGATTCTTGTTATACCAATAGGCATACCGGCTGAAAGGCAGTAATACTCTTATAGATATTAGTATTACTACTATTATTGCCGGAATAATAAGTGCGAAAAGAATGATGTCATTTTTTTCCATAACTTTTTATTGGTTTATTTTCATTTCAGCTGAATAAGATTATGTTTGCTAAAAAGAGCAGACAGAAAGTGAAAGCAAACCAATGACGATTCTTGTCATACCAATAGGCATACCGGCTGAAGGGCATCAATGCTCTTATAAGTGCTAGTATTCCCATTATTACTGCCGGAATAATCAGAACGAAAAGAATAATATTTGTCTCCATAACTTTATTTTTTTTGATTTAACATAATTATTTTCATATCTCTAACAATGTATGGCCAATATATCATATTTTACATGCTGTTGCAATATTTTTCTGAAATTTTTTGTCAAAAAGTTTTCTCGCTCCAGATAGGGCGGCGCATACGAAACTGTCCATACAGCAGAAATCCGCGACAAATGGATTATGCGCATCCGATATGCTCTTTATTACCAAAATGCGATTTTTGAAAAATGCATTTTCGAACTCACTCAAAGCCTTACTCCGCATAGCGAAACAGCGCCCTAAAAAGAGCGCTGTTTGTATTGATGATGCTTAACTTACGATTTGCAAGTTGGATTTATTAAAATTATTTTTGAATCTGTAAAATTTGAAATTCAACAGCCGTTTTTTCTCCGCATTTAATATCTTTCATATAGGGATAAATTTTTTTAATATATGAAAGTTGTTGATAGGTTACAGAACTTGGAGATAATGTTTTAAGCACTTTTTTAATAACATTAAAATGGCGGTAACCTAAACTTTGAGCATATTCTTTGATAGTTTCTTGTTTTCCTGTTTGAACATCTGTTCCTAAGAATGAAAATGCCGATAAATATAAACTTCCTTTTTCATTCAGGTAGCTATAGGCTTCTTTTATAATTTTATATAAATACAAACGTCCGTCTTTTCCTCCCGCATCATGCACTGTTTGGGTATCAATATTTTCCATCGGCATAATAGGAGGATTAGAAACGATAATATCATATTTATCATTTACATTTTGAAACATATCAGAAATAAATACTTCAAGATTATGTAGTCTATATTCTTTTTGGATATGTGAAAGCCAATTTACACAACGACTATCAATATCTATTGCGGTGACTTTATCCGCTTTATTTTGTAATGCAAATAACGAGATTATCCCCAATTCGCCGCATCCTAAGTCTAAAACTTTTTTATGAGCGCAAACTAAGCGTAAAACGTCATAAAAACAAATTCCTGATTTAGGAATAAATCCTTGAGGCCCAATCGGAAATTTGTATTGCTGATTATCCCAAGCCAAAAATTTTTGATTATTATCCGTTAAGATTTGAAATCCCGAAATATTGTCCAAAGGTTTATAGTCTACCACCGTTACCATGAGTATTTCCTCTTGTTTTGTTGATTTGAACAATGCGCTTTGCAAATTGAGAATAAGATCTATCTTTAATTTGCTCCAATTCAATGATAGGAAAAACAAGTTGTCCACCCTTTTTATAGGGTGTTTCAGCCATAACAATCAGTTTGTTCATATTGGCAATTGTTTGAGAGTTGAGGTTGTCTTTAGGCAAACACATAGCTTCAATAAGACTTTTAACTCTTTTGGATTTAATATTATCAAATTCTACAGGATGTCGTTCATCAACGTTGAAAATATCTTCCACAGATTGTGGAAATTTCCTTTCATATGGTAACAAAAAAGCCGCATATTCTTCATAAACATAATTTTGTAAAAACTGTTTCCCTCTAATATCTGAAGCAATACCTCTTTCAAAATCGCACAAATTTACAATATGCCGCTGTCTGTCAATAATGATGTTGCGCGGCGCAAAATCTTTCCATAATATCTGATTTTCATACATATATTGAAATAAATCATTGGTATCTTGAGCGGCATCTTGATGTTTTGTAGAGTTTCTCAAGTCTAACTCCAAATTATCGCCTTGTAAAAACTCCATAAAAATACATCCGTCTTTATAATCATAAATTTTCGGCAGATGAAACATATAAACATCATTTTTCAAAAGGATTGTTTTGTTAGTCAATGCTTTGCGGGCAATCTCAATGTTTTTAATTTCATCAAAAGAAGATTGTTTGGTAATAACATCTTTGCCGGCAATATAAGTTCTGTTAATTTTTCCTTCAGTTAAAGATATTACTTCCATGTTAATCTCTATAAAATTGCAATAAAGAAATTGCACCCAGACGATTGGCGTATTCTTTGGGATTATTAAGAATTTGGCTATACAATTCGTCTGGCGCTATCCATTTTACCTCAGAAACTTCGCCGTCTTCAAAAACAAAATCCTGATTATTTGCTACTTTAATCAAAAATATTCCTAAAAGTTCTTTATTTTTATTTTCCTGCGAGCTATAGCGAACTTCTCCTAACTTGATAATATCGTCAGAATGAATGCTTAACCCCAGTTCTTCTTTGCCTTCTTTAATAACATTAGCCAATAGGATATCATTATCAAGAGTTTCCGTACAATGTCCTCCAAATGAAACATCCCATTTTCCGGCACTCTTATCTTTAGTTGCGGCTCTGCGCTGAATAAGAACTTTACCTTGTTCATTCATAACCCAACACTGAACGGCTGAGTGGAGCATTCCACATGAATGCACCTCTTTGCGGTCTTGCAGTTCTTTTATGCTGCCATTTTCATTTAAAACATATATGTATTCCATAACGCCCTATTTTAACGTAATTTATTTTCTTGGATGATAAATTAAAAATTTTTTATGTCAAGAAATTAGCACTTTCTGCATCAGTGTATTTTGAGAACACAAGCCTTAATATTTTTTTTGTTGAATTTACTGTTTTCATAATCTGAAAAAGAGCTTGTTGCAATAGACGACGCATAAGACGTCGCAAAATAAACAATGTCGTTAAGAATTAATGACTGCTTCTGTAAAGAGAAACAAAAGAGAGATTTTTGCACATCTTACTTTCGAACTTGAGATTACGAGACTATAAAGTCTCGTAAACCCTAAAAAAACCGACAATTACATCTGGTCTTTAAACAAAAAAACACCCTCCAAAAAGGAAGGTGTCGCAATTGGTGAAGCTTAACTCTCTGTTCACGAGCTGATTATGATTTTTTCAAAATGTAGTCATATCTGCTCATAATAGTTTCAAAACCGAACCTTGAATATACCTGTTGTCCTATTTCAGTTGCTACCAGAACAAATTTATTGCATCCTTTGGAAATTTCATTATTGATAGCATGAGCGAGCATTGCATGACATATTCCTTGCTTGCGAAATTCAGTTTTTACCCCAACCCAGGATATCAAGCAAGCTTCACTCCCTCGACATATTTCGGTAATACCTACTGGAATACCGTTTTTATAAGCAATATACTTATTACAATTATCCAACTCTAAATCCGGTAGTAATGATTTTTGTAATGCCTGAATTTCATCTTTCATATGGAAAACATCACCGGCAATATTGCAAAACATCTCTAACTTTTGTTTATTGTCTACCAACCTCACATCAAAAAAATTGTCTTCTCTGAGTAAATGGTTGGCTTCAAATAACATGATATGCGCAACTTCATCAAATTTTAGCTCAGGATAGTGTATATCAGTTTGCTTATTAGAAGCAATACATACCTCTATATCTCTAAATTCTCTTTTAAGAAAATCATATTCGTTACATGTAAATTGTTCACAATGAGCAACGTTCAAGCCAGAAAGTGTTTGATTATTCCAAAGAATAACAAACATATCGGAAGTTTCAATAATTTTGTATCCTAAAGTTTCTTTATTTTTATAAATTTCATAGACGGTTTTTTGAAATAAATTTTTCCGCACAATTTTTCTCCTCATTTATCGTATTGAATTCTATTATAAATGAATTATCAAAGCAAATATATTTATCATTTTAGTTCGGAAAAATGTCCCAAAATGCAATTTTTGAAATTACAACATTCGAACTCGCTGAAAGCCTTGGTTTACATAGCAAAACAGCGCCCTGAAAAGAGCGCTGTTTGTATTGGTGATCCCAAGGAGACTCGAACTCCTGTTCTCGCCGTGAGAGGGCGATGTCCTAGGCCACTAGACGATGGGACCGTTATGAAAACATCACCTTGATAATCTAAAATTACCAAACTTGCAAGCATTTTTTTCTAAAAAACGAAAACTCGTCCCGTCAAGCCTGTTTTATCGGCAGTTAACTTTCTTCATTGGCGGCAATTTCTATAAACAAGTCCATTGACCCGCTGAGCAGATAAACATTGTCAAATCCGCGCTGGGTCAAAATCCAATAAGCGTTATAAGCTCCGTATCCGTATTGGCAGTATAAAATGACTTGTTTGTCCCGGGGAATGCTGCCAAGGTTGTCTCTCAGCGCCGCCAGAGGGATGTTAATGGCATGAGCGATGTGTCCGTTTAAGAAACTTTCCCTGTTTCTGGTGTCAATCAGCAGAATCTCGTTCCCTGACTTTGTCCAATCTATGTCCTCGGCATACACATAGCGAACTTGCTGCCTGAGCAGTTCTTCGGCCAGAGAGCCGAGGTTGTTAATTGCATCTTTGGCACCGGAGTAGGGCGGAGCGTAAGGAATTTCGGTGTTTATCATATCATTAAGAGATGCGCCGAGCTTAATCATTGCCGCAATTGCATTTATCCGCTCCGGAATACCGTCTTCGCCAATTCCCTGAACCCCGAGTATTTTTCCTTGCGGGGAAAACAAAAGCTTAAACAGCATCTGCTTTGCGCCCGGAACATAACTGGCATGACTGCGTTGAAAAAGGTGGATTTTGCGGTAGTCGATTTGTAGGGCCTTAAGCGTTGCTTCGCTGCAGCCGGCCATAGCCGCCGTCATCCCGAAAATTGGAATAATAGACGTACCGATGACCGCTTCCATCCTGCTGTCCAGTCCGGCAATGTTGTCGGCAGCCGTCCGGGCCTGCTTGATGGCTATTCCCGAGCCTACCAGCCGTTCGGTTTTGCCGGTCAGTTTGTTAAGGATTTCTACATTGTCGCCGCAGGCATAAATGTTTTCGTCATTGGTTTGCATCCTGTCGTTGACGGTGATTCCACCGCTTTCGCCGATAGTTATGTCGGCAGTGACCGGAAGCTTTACATCCGGTTTGACTCCGGTAGCAATAATTGCCATATCAAAGTCAATCGGCGTTTCGCCATTGAGGCAGGCCTCTTTTTCCCGAAACTCCGTAACAAGAGTGTTGAGGTGCAGTTTTATTCCTTTGTTGCGCAGATGGTTTTGCAATACGGCAGTCATATCTGCGTCAAAATTTTTCAAAATATGTGTTCCGGATTCTGCGATAGTAACTTCCGCACCGAGGGAATGCATTGCTTCCGCCGCTTCAACCCCGATGTCTCCGCCACCCAGAATCAAAACCTTTTTGGCTCCGGTGCCCAGATAATAATCCTTGATTCGCTGTGCAGATTCCAAATTGCGCAGCGTAAATATGTTGTCGCTCAGTATTCCCGGAATATCCGGCCGCAGCTGCAAAGCGCCGGTGGCAATCACCAATTTGTCGTAACTTTCTTCCTCGCCGCCGTCAATAATGAGTTTTTTGTTTTCCCTGTTTATGTTGACGACTTCATGTTTAAGTTTTACTTCAATTTTGAATATTTTTTCCATTTGTTCCGGCGTGGCGCCTTTCAGGTCGTCAAGCTCGGTAACGGCCCCTGAGAGGTAATACGGCAAACCGCAAGTGGCAACGGCAAACTCGTCGCTTTTTTCCAAAACAACAATCCGGGCATTTTCGTCTTTTCTGCGCAAATGTGTCGCCGTGCTGATTCCTGCCGTTCCGCCGCCGATGATGACTACTTTCATTTTTTATCCTTTTAATAGGGTTGCCGATGCCCGTATAAATATTTACTGATATACTTTTTTTAAGGGTCTGACGTACGATATTTCATATATTTTTCTTGACTCTCTGAGAAATATCCTATATAAAGCAACCAAATTTGAGTAAATTTTTCACCTTGAACGTAGGAAAAGTTTATATACTCCAAGGAGTACCGCCAGTCAGCGAGGGTTCGCACACTGGCGTGCAATAGTATGTAGGTACTTGCCTCAAAACCGGTGCACAACAGCATCGCGAAAAACGGGCAGAGAGTTGAAACAAACCTGTTCAAGGCACAAGGCAGAGGCAAGAAAGGAGAAAACAACGTGGGTTTGGGCCGGTTGCCAAGGCAGCAGATGTTCGCCCGCGTCGTATGCGATGTTTGAAGCGCTGAGCGATAAAATAACGTCGGTTTTCAATAAGATAACTTCTCGCGGTGTGCTTACCGAGGAGGACATCAACGTAGCTCTGCGCGAAATCCGCATCGCTTTGCTTGAGGCCGACGTTGCGCTGCCGGTGGTTAAAGATTTTATTGCCCATGTTAAGGAGCAGGCCCTTGGCGAAAAAGTTGTCCGCTCCATTCAGCCCGGCCAAATGGTTGTTAAAATCGTTCATGACGAGTTGGTCAGAACTTTGGGCAGCGAGGCTGTCGAGCTGAATTTGAATGCGCCGGCACCGGTTTGCATCCTGATGGTGGGGTTGCAGGGTTCGGGTAAAACCACTTCTGCGGCAAAATTGGCCAAGCGGTTGAAAGACCGTCGCAAGAAAAAAGTGTTGTTGGTCTCGCTGGATATCTACCGTCCGGCTGCACAGGAACAGTTGGCGCAGCTGGGAAGCCAGATAGGCATTGCCGCACTGCCGATTGTCAGCGGCGAAAAACCGGCGGCGACAACCAGACGGGCGCTTGAAGAAGGACGCCGCGGCGGATATGACGTCATTATTCTGGACTCAGCCGGACGCCTGCACATTGACCGCGAGCTTATGGACGAAGTCGTAGAAGTCAAAAAGATTGCCGAACCTGCGGAAGTCCTGCTGGTTGCTGATGCAATGATTGGTCAGGATGCCTGTAACGTAGCCAAGGAGTTTCAGGAGCAGGTCGGCGTAAGCGGCCTTGTTCTGACCCGTATTGACGGTTCTGCCCGTGCCGGTGCCGCGCTGTCGATGAAAATGGTTGCCGGCGTGCCGATTAAGTTTCTCGGAACCGGTGAAAAGATTGATGAGTTTGAGGAGTTTCATCCCGACCGTCTCGCCGGCCGCATTTTGGGGCAGGGCGATGTCGTTTCTCTGGTCGAAAAGGCCATGGAAACTGTCGACCGGGAAGAAGCCGAAAAAATGGCCGGCAAAATGATGAAAGGCAAATTTGACCTGGAAGATATGCTGAGCCAGTTGAAACAGGTTCAAAAATTAGGCTCGCTGGGCAGCATTTTAGGAATGATTCCCGGCTTGTCTAAAATCAAAAATCAAATTGAAGCGGCTGGTGTCGGTGATAATTTGATTAAAAAACAAGAGGCGATTATTCTTTCCATGACCAAACAGGAGAGAAGAAATCCCGACGTCATCAAAGCCTCCCGCAAAAAACGCATTGCGGCGGGTGCCGGTGTCGAAGTTCATGAAGTCAACAAACTGCTCAAGTCTTATGAGCAAATGTCGACCATGATGAAAAAAATGGGCAAAATGGGCAGACTGAAAGGAATGCCCGGTTCTGCTTTGTTAAATAAATCTCCGTTTGGTAATATGCTGGGCGGAAAGGGTGGAAAATTTCCGTTCTAGCGGCGGGAGTTTTAATTGTTAAACTAAACAGGCCCTGGCATCAGGGCGGCTAAAGAAAGGAAAATAAATGTCAGTACGTATCAGACTGTCTCGTGGTGGTTCTAAAAAACGTCCGTTTTACAAAGTCGTAGCAGCCGATCAGAGAGCTCCTCGCGACGGTCGTTTTATCGAAAGATTGGGTTCTTACAACCCGATGCTTCCGAAAGATCATGCAGATAGATTCACTGTTGATGAAGAAAGAGTAAAATATTGGTTGTCTCAGGGTGCCGAGCCGACTGAAAGAATGGCTAAAATGCTTTCTGCTCTGGGTCTCGTCAACAAACCGGCTCTGCGCGAACAGCCGAGCAAATCTGCTCCTAAAGCTAAGGCTCAAGAGAGATTAAAGGAAAAAGAAGAGAAGGCTAAGGCTGCTGCCGAAGCTGCTAATGCTCCTGCAGAAGAAGCTTCTGCCGAATAAGTAACGTTACTTCGAAAAAAGGACTTGAAATGAGCCGGGAAGAAAGAGTTTGTTTGGGAGCCGTTGTCGGTGTCCACGGAATCAGGGGTGAAGTTAAAGTCAAAAGCTTTACCGAAATTGACCGTGACCTCGGCAAATACGGCGACCTGGAAAACGAAGATGCTTCTCGCCGGTTCACTGTCAAGGTTGTCGGACATTCCAAAGACCTGTTGCGGGTAAAAATCCGGGGCGTTGACGACCGAAATACGGCCGAAACCCTTATCGGTACCGGTTTGTATATCAGCCGGACACTGCTGCCGGAACTGGCGGAAGAAGAGTATTACCACGCCGACCTTATCGGTTTGGAAGCTCGGAGTACTGCCGGAGATAAGCTTGGAGAAGTTAATGCCGTTTATAATTTTGGTGCCGGTGATTTAATCGAAATCAAAATGACGGACGGAAACCTCGAAATGTTGCCTTTCACCAGACAATATGTTCCGACGGTAAGTATTAAAGATGGATTTATTATTGTTCAGATGATTCAGTTTGCTGAAGATGAAATGCAAGGAGAAAACGTTGAAGGTTAAGGTTTTCACTATTTTTCCGGAGTTGTTTCCGGGATTTTTGGGACATTCCTTAACCGGCAGGGCCTTGGAACAGGGTTTATGGTCTTGCAAGGCGGTCAACATCCGGGATTATGCTTTCGACAAGCATGGTTCGGTAGACGATACTCCCTGCGGCGGCGGTGCCGGCATGGTTATGCGGGCAGATGTTCTCGGAGCGGCTCTTAAAGCCGAATATTCCGGAGGCCGTCTGCTTAACATGAGCCCGCGCGGCAGGCCTTTGACCCAGTCGTTGGTCAAAGAGCTGGCAAGGGAGCCTCAGCTAACGGTAATATGCAGCCGTTTTGAGGGAATAGACCAGCGGGTGCTGGATGCTTATACCGTTGAGGACGTGAGCATCGGCGACTACATCCTGACCGGAGGCGAGCAGGCCGCGCAGATTATGCTTGATGCCGTTATTCGTTTGCTTCCCGGCGTTTTGGGCAATGCAGAATCAATTGAACATGAAAGTTTTGAGGATTTTCTTTTGGAGCATCCGCAATACACCCGCCCGGTAGAATGGGAGGGACGTGCTGTTCCCGAAGTCCTGATGAGCGGCCACCATCTTAATATTGCCAAGTGGCGGCGGCAGAAGTCCGAAGAAGTAACACAAGCCAACCGGCCTGACCTCTGGAAAAAATATCTTGATTCTAAGCGGGTTTAGGTATAAAAGTTTAAGAAAATAATTTAATAAAGGGTAAAACTGATGAACATTATTGAAAATATTGAAAAAGAGCAGATTTCCAAGCTCACTGAAGGCAAAAACGTTCCTAGTTTTAAGCCTGGCGATACTTTAAGAGTTCACACCAAAGTTAAGGAAGGTGACAGAGAACGTATCCAGGTTTATGAAGGTGTTTGCATTGCGCGTAAGAATGACGGCTTGAACTCTTCTTTCACGGTTAGAAAAATTTCTTTCGGTGAAGGCGTTGAGCGTGTATTCCCGCTGTATTCTCCGAATGTAGCCAAAATTGAAGTTTCTCGTATCGGTAAAATCCGTCGTGCAAAACTGTACTTCCTGCGTGCATTGCGTGGTCGTTCAGCTCGTATTGCCGACGATTTGACCGCAGCAGCCAAGGCTCGCGAAGAAGCAGCTTCTTCTTCCGAGAACAACTAAGCTTCTGGGACATTTATAAAAGAAAACACCCTCCGGCTATTGCGGAGGGTGTTTTTTTATAATTTGCTTGAAATGATGTTTGCAATTATTTAAATCAGAAAAATCTACAGATAAATTATTATAAAACTCAATAAGATAACAAAAATTTCTGTCCATGCCGCGCAAATAACTATTTACTTTCTTTTTGTTTTTTGTTATAATAAGAACCGAACCTGTGGGTTCCGGTATTAATTA
>ENA-ORTP01000765-ORTP01000765.1-human-gut-metagenome-genome-assembly--contig:-NODE-765-length-38064-cov-16.448394_pt1 | contig 38064 bp, 44 predicted proteins | sample MGYA00241913_ERZ509190 | MGnify/ENA primary metagenome ERZ509190 (study PRJEB26280, sample SAMEA2338839) | human gut metagenome | biome: human gut; feature: human-associated habitat; material: faeces...
AGCGCACAGGCATTACCTGTGACACTCTCCATTCGACATAATTCTTCAAATCCAAATTTCTTAAAACATATTTTGCAATGATGCAGAAAAAGCAGGAGCTATCACCCCTCAGACCTATGCCCGAAATCTCCGAATACACTTCCAAAACGTGATGCAAAGTTCCTGATACAAATCCTCGTCAAACCTGCCATTCAGAATTGCATTTTTAATCAGCAGCGGCTTATACATTTCCAACAGCATGATAACCGCCGCTTCATTTCCCATTTGTGCAAGCAACAGCATTTCTTTAAAATCCATTATTCCATCTCCTCCATTCTCTTTTTGATTTTTGCAATGGCACGATAATAAACAGCCGCCACGCCTTTATAGCTCAGTCCCAGCTCCGCCGCAAGCGCCTCAAAGCTTTTCGCATCCAGCACGCGAGACAAAAACACATGCCGTTCCCGTTCGCTGATTTCTTTAAGAGCATATAAAAGCGCATCGTTTTCCAACTGCAAACGCAGAGGTAATTCCTCAAGTAGCCCCTGTTCAAAATCATACCCCTGCTCTGCCTGCACCTCTGCTGCGAGGTACTCGATTTCCTGACGTCTCCAAAGCTGCTGTGTATATTCGTCCCGCCTGCGCTGTATTGCAGTCATCACATATGCGGTAAAATGATTCTGCAGTATCTCAGCTTTTTCCCGTCCACTATTTCTCTGCCACATGGCATTTCCTCCTTAAATTCAAGAATTTCGAGTGAAAATCCTGAATCGGAGGAGCTCTGCAGTGGTTTTCTGATAATTCCTTAAAAATTAAAAAGCGGCCAACCCTGCACCGCATCGGTACAAAATCAGCCGCTTTCCAGAGAAAGACATTGAGTAGTTCAATCGAATTCCAAGCAATAGCCGGAGGAGGTTCGTCTTTTTTATCGTGTATTTCTCTTGCTTTGGTATGTTGGAATAATCTGATTGATGTATGTTTCTTAAAAGCCGTGTGTCTTGGAGTTATAAAATATTTATACCACTCAATGTCACGGATTCTGTCATCCATAACACCACTCCCTAGTTCGCAATTATGCAAACGGCACACAGGCGGTGGGCATCACTTCCTTTCTAGGGCTTTGCGATAGTGTGTAACCACCGCCTTGCTGATATTATTTATATTGAAAAAGTCTGATTTTTGAAATTACTTCTATTCTATGAAATGCAAAAAGCGGCTCTCATCCAACCATTGGGATATCAGCCGCTTATCTCTGTATGTTAATTCTTGCTTTTATAGCCTCTTTTATTTAATTCCGTCGCCTTCTCGCATTGCGCAACCGAATCCGCTTTACACTCTGTAAGATGTACACCACGCCTCCTACTATGCTCAATGCTCCCATAAAGTTCCATTTCCATACCTCCCAAATAGTTCCTGCTGATGAAACTACAAATTCACCATCCTCAGCTTTGTAGACATAGAGATTTTTCGTAGAAAATGGTCTTGTATCTTCTCTTGAGGAAACGGTGTAAATTTCACCGCATACATAATATTCCCATTCTGCCAGATAATAACTTCTTTTTTCAGGCTTAGCATTGGAATCATCTTCAAAATATGTGATTTCCTCTGAAGATACTAATTTTGCTTCTACTTTATAATGCTCTTTTGCCGTGATATATCTTACCCGTTCTCCATTGATCCAAATTAATCCGAGGATACCTGCCAAAATCAGTACAATTCCTATCAGCAAATCCCTCTTATCCTGTTTCAGCATATCCCTCCCTCCATTTCACGCAAAAATGAATCTCGAATAAATTCTCTTGGATAACGCCCCAACAGGACTTCTTGCTCTTTGCGAATCAGCCCACCTGCCATGGAAGCATGTCCACCTCCACTCCCAATATCTTTCAGAACGTGATGGAGCAGATTCCCAGCGTGAATCTCTGGATCTTCCGAGCGAACAGATAGCTTTATACCATCCTCTCTCTGTGAAAACACAACTGCAACCTCAACTTCAATCAAGGCGAGAATAAAATCGGAAAGAATTGCAATCAATGCATCGGGGCATGAAAAAGAAATACAGGAAAATCCTGTCTTTCCATAAATTTCGATATTCTCAATGGCTGCGCCATATGCTTTCAAATCTTTAAATTCCATATTGTTTCTCTCCAGGCATGACAATTTCTCCTGATTACAGTATGAAAACAAGAATTCAAACATTTTAATATCCAAATCTGTTACGCCTCTTGTAAACTGCAAGGTATCCATTTTTAAACCATAAAGAAGAACTGTAGCCACATCTGGACTCGGTATGTGCTTCAAATCCTTATAATATTCTGCAATCAGCGTAGAGCATGCCCCTGTTATGCGTATATCCTGATATTTGTATTCTGTCTGAACAAAGATGGGATGGTGGTCAATACAGGCGATTTCGTCTCCTACAAAATCTGTGATATTTCCACTGTGCTTTTGGGAATCCACACAAATGATATAATCATCCTCCCTCATCTTTGGACGCAAATTCTTATATGCCAGCATGGTTATCTGAAACATATCCAAAAGCTTGGAAGCGCTTAATTTATCAATCCTGCCATCATAGCAAAGTTCCGATGGCACATCGTATATTTTCAATAACTGTTGAAGACCATAAGCAGAAGCAATCGCATCCGGGTCTGGGAAATTATGGGTTTGAATGTAAACATTGTGTCCTCTGCATAATGTAACAAGATTATAAAAACTGCTCATATAACTCCTTTCAATATACTCGTCACTGGCTTGCTTTATGCAGCCCAGGGATCTTCCGAAGCGGGAGGGCTAATACTCCCAAAGAGAGTATTAGCCCTCCTTTTCGCACAAGGTAATACGCCTTCTGCTATCTGCATCGGTAGTAGCAACGCTTTACCATCAGAGCAGAATAGAAACCGTACTTCCAATCAATACAAAAAACAGAATCGCCGCCCCCAAAAAACCAATAACTCCCATATTTCTAAAGAAGCTAACTATCGTAAGCCGCTTTCCATTTTTTCCTTTTTGTCCGATACCAAACATGGAGAGAATTCCTATTTTCCTGTCAGAGCGCGTACCAATCCTACGCTTTTTTCTCCCTGGCAACAGCTCATATAAAATAGGGTGATTGTAAACGTCCCGCCGCACTCCCTTAACTAGATAAAGAATCGCGATAAATCCTGCCAATACATACCATGCCGAGCCATAAAGAAATCTGTATCCTTCGCCAAAGTTTTCTCCAGGCTCCAAATAAGTCCACCGCACAAACGCAGCCAAAATTGCAGGTAGGAATACAGTCAAACCGATATTCAGGACAATCTGAAACCATCTGCCAAAACTGTAAAACCGGATTTGAACCGGAACTTTCTTTCCTTCTCTGTTTTTTTCGTAGAACACGGGAGTATTATCATAAGAGTCCTTATATCCGTCTTTCCTTTCCTCTATTTTCAACTTCCCGGATTCCCGACTTGCCCTTGAAATTTCGGATCGCAATGTAATTCTGCGAATCAGGGAATTTCTTCCTTCGCTCATAACTGTGAAAAAAATACATCCAAATACAAAGCAAGAAAGCAGCATAGGCTCCAAAGCAAAGTGATAAAAGTATCCAGTCAAAAAGGTTGCAAGCATTGTATAAATAAATGGTTCAATCATCCACGGATTTGTCTTTTTTATCTGTTGTTTTGATACAGAAATCCGTCCGGTCTGTCCGTTCATCACGGCTGTCAGCTTTCCAGATTTAATAAAGTAGACTGGGAGCAGAGCAGGGACTGCACTGATATTTCCCGTTTCTACCTGGACACAGACACCACTTGACTGCATGACCCTTTCCACCTCCGGCAAAAAATCCTCTGTGGCCTTCTCCCGGATGCGACGATCTGCCTCTGCTTCCGAAATATCTGAAAGTTTTACATGATGACCTGCTATATAGACATATTCAAAAGGGCGGGCCGCCGACCAGTCAAAGGGAGTTATCCCATCAAGCGTCAGATTATCCATCTGCCTTGACAAATTGACTGCCGTACTTTCCAGATATCCAGCACAGCTGTATGTACGGTTATTTCCATCCCTTGTAACCGTTCCGTATACTGGTCCGCGGATTACATAATAGGGAAGATAATATCCCTGAAATCTACCCATATTGGAAACAATGCTCCTCCCCTCCGGAGTATTCTCATGTTCATTTCCCCACTCAAGCATCCGTTTTCTGGCTTCCTCAGGAGTGATAAAAAAAGGAATAATCAGTTCCGGCATTCGTTCTGCTTCTGCCAGTTCCTTCCGAATCAGCTTACCGCCGCAAAAATCACAGGTTTCTGATGCTTCACCTCTTTCAAATACGATTTGAGCGCCGCAACCAGGGCAGGAATATTCTTCCAGTGTAAGTCCTGCCGGATTAACGGCATGATTCTGCTTTTGCAATGTTCTCCAACGAAAAACAACCTCTTTGGATTCCTGAATCCCAGTCAACGCCCCGCAGCTTGCACAGGCGTATGTCTGCCGCACAATATCAAACCCAACTGGTGCTCCACAATTTTTACAATACACCCGTAAGGGATTCCTATTTTCCATACTCCCATCTCCTTTCACTACGCGACACAACCGGCCTCTCCTCCTGATATCAGCTATAGAACTGCACCTCGTTTCAGGCTGTTCTAACGCTTATCATTCCGCACGTAGAACAAATCCACTCTCATCCGGGTCTACCTCTCGTAGCAGGATGGAGCCATCGTAGCCGCTGAGCTCAATTGTAAAACGGCGCAGGTCGCCTTCCACATCCCTATAGGAGATGCCATAAGCGGGCAGAGTGTCGGGGAAGATGAGCTGTACCGCAATGAGCATGTTTGGGGTCATGGTTTCCCATTGGCAGTCATTCCCCGGAAGGGTGGCCGAGAATGTCACGGTCCCGTCATCCGCCACATCCTCCACAAACAGGTTCAAGATGCTCATATCTGTCACTCGGCTGTCCGTGGTAAAGAGAAGACAGCAGACATCCGGGCCGTCATACAGGGTGACCCAGTCGTAATCCCCGTCCCCAACCTCTGTCAGATACTGGACCGACACAGGAAACTCGGATTCATTGGCACTTTCGCCGCCCGTCCCGGAAAATGGTGTGAGAGGCAGAGGTTCTCCGGCAGGATCCAGTGCCCAGAACTCCTCTGCGGTCATGTCTGACTTCTCGGATTCCAATGGATCCCAACTTCCGGTTTCGTTGTAATAGACCACATGATTACCGTCACTATTGAGGCCGGTAAATAGGAAACTCTCACATTCCAGTTCGGTTCCGTCTTTCGTGAGATAAAACACGCCCTGTCCGTTTTCCGCCGCGCTATTGTCACCGTAGTAGTAGAAATGTCCATCGCCCATGTAGACGTAGCTGTTGCGGTACCAGCCCTCAAAGATCAACTTCGGCTTGCCGTCCACCAGGGTATAGAGAGCATTGGTCATTCCGTAGAGCCCTCCTACCGCCAACTCTGGGATACCATCGCCGCTCAGATCTTCTATCAGATAACCCATCTCATACACCGCATTGTCTCCTACGGCTCGGGCCATCTCCAAAACCCCCATATCACCAGGCTTATCGCTGTCCTGACCAAATGGATCAGACACCAAAGCGCGAAAGTGCTCCACTAGCTCACTGTAAGCTAGCTCAGGAGCGATAGTCTGCTCCGATGCCTGCTCCAGGTCCTTCGTGATTATCGGCTTTTTATCTCCCTGCTCCGGAATCTGTTGATCTGGTATACAAACAGGCGATGATTCCTCACCGCTGGGCGAACTGTTAACCGCTGGCTGTCCACCGCAGGCTGTCATGGTCGCCAACATCAAAATATTCAACAAACAAGCAACATATCGTTTCATATTCTCTCACTCCTTAGTCTGCTGCCGAAAACGGGATCATAGGTAAATTCTCATACTTTGGCTCCTAGGCATAGAAGTATTCCATGGTCCAATCGGTCAGTTCTGATTCTGCCGGATCAAGGCTTCCGGTGGTGTTGTGGTAAATCGTGATGGCGCTGTCGCCAAAAACATCATCTAAGGTAAAATAGAAGTCATTCCATAGGAACCGTGTGCCGTCTTGAGAAAGGAAAATGGTTCCCTGCCCCATCCCCATTTGGAGAGTGGTAACATAGTGGAATGAACCGTTCCCCACATAGGCCAGGGAACCATTCTCATCGCCAAGGACCAGTTTGGGACTCCCGTCTGCCAATGTATAGACGGCATACTGCAAGATACTGTGATCTGGCAGAAACCCAATCACCAGCTCCGGCACACCATCGCCGCTCAGGTCTTGTACCACATAGCCCAACGCGGCGGAAGGGTCTTCGCCCCACTCCAACATATCCTGCGCAGCTGCAAGAACACACCGTTCCCCGGCTCCGTTGGCAGAGGAACCGTATGGATCAGCTACGATCTGGCGATACCGCTGAATTAGTTCATCATAGGCCGTTCCTGCCGAGACTGGTGCGGAGGGAAGGCTGCAGTCCACGAAGGCGGCACAGGACCAGTCCTCGGGAGCACCCATATCGGGGTTGTCCCGGAAGGTACAGTCCCGGAAGGTGATGCGGACATCCTCCGGGTAGCCCTCCAGCAGGGGATTCCGGTTTTGGAAGATCTCCGTCTCCCTGACCAGAACCTCCGTCTCCCCCCACAGGAAGAACATTCCGTCATTATCGTAAAACCGGCAGCGGTCAAAGACCGCCTCTCCGGTATCGACCAGGCTGAAAATGCTGCTGGTACACTCGTAGATGTCCGTTTTAGTGACGGTGAGGCGGTCGCCCTTCTCCGCCCAGATGCCATCGGCACCGCAGCCAAACAGACCGCACTCCTCCACGCACACATCCTCGCAGGTGTCGATCCGGAGGACATCGGCATCGCACTCGCCCTTTTCAATCTCATGGCCCAGAATCAGCCCTTTCAAAACAACCCCATCGCAGAGGGTAAGTGTCATCACGTCCGCATATCCATTTTCAGTGATCAATCGTACAGACCCACTCTCCTCCGCCTCCAGGGTCAGGCCGGGGGCGTTATAGATTGCGATTTCCCCATATGCCAAACTGTCTGGGTGTACATAGCCGCCGCATGACCCGATTTCCTCCTCTGTCAGAGTGGAGAAATTGTAGTCGCCAGGCTTTAGAATAATATGGGCATCAGGAGAGATAACGCGGATCAGTTCGGCGACGGTGGACACAGTAATTATATCGTTGGCTACCTCCGTGTCGGTTCCGATTTCCGCTACACTGGAATTTTCTTTCTTTTCCTGTTCCGTACCCTGCTCCAGACCGCAGGCTGTCAGCACAGTCAACAGCAGGAGTAGCAGACAAAGTGTGTTCCATTTTCTCATAGCATCCTCCTAATTATTTTCGTACTCTCAACCAAAGTTCTGCATAAAGACCGTCTTGTCGCCTGTCTGCTCTCCAATGAGAGGTGTCCCGCCCAGTTCCGTGACGGTCAGTGTGCTTTCATAGTCGTTCCCGCTAAATCGGGATTGCTGATCAAAGGCGGCCACTCCGGTCAGACCGGGACCGTTGCTGAATGCCCCCCACAGCCGGTAGGCATACACCATGCCCTTCTCCGTCATGCCGAGATAGTTGAGGGTCCCGTGAATCTCCACACTGACGCTGCCGGTCTCCCGGAAGACACAATAATTGAAATTTTCGCCGTTCCCCTCTGACACAGTCAGAGAGCCGCCGGTCTCGTCGTTCCACCACGCGCTATTTTGCAGGTTCTGGGGGATGGTGTACCTCTCGAAAGAGGCGAGGTCCCACAGACCCATCTGCCCGCCGCTTTTGGTAACGGCGCAGATGTCGGGAAACCCGTCTGCGGAGGACCGGGAGAGATCCTTTACATTTTCCACACCAAAAAGGGGGCCGCCGCCGCAGAAGGTTCCACCCTCCAGGCAGGCCAGTACATTGATATACTCCACCCGCCCCTCCTCAGTCAGCAGGAATACGAAAGGCTCGTCCACCTCACCGATCTCACCGCAGACAATTTTGGTATAGCTGCCGTATAGGCCGCCAACGATCAAATCCTTATCATAGAGCGCGGCATCTGTGTTGATGAGTCCGTCTTCTCCTAGCAGGGCCTCCAGCTGCGGCGTCTGCCGTACCCGGAGTGTCACGGCATTACCCTGCCGTTTCACTGTCAAGTAGTCCCCCAACTGCATGTTTTCCACATCAGAGGTATCCTCCCCCATCTTCAAGGCCAGATCCCGGCTCAGATAACCCGCCCCTGCGATACTGCCAATGGGGGCAATGACATGGAGAACACCATCGCTTAGATAGAAGGGCAGATCCAGGTTCAAATTCTGCTCCGAGAGCGTCCAGCTCCGCAGTTCCTGATAGCTGCCGGAATAGATGTCCTCCATGGCCCCCCAGCCAGAATGGTAAGCGTCGTCAAAATCCTTTGCCGCCGCGCGGCGCAAGGCAGTCAGGCAGTCCGCCTCTGTCATGTTCTGCATCCTGAGAATGTCTTCGTTGGTCAACCGCACACCCTTTTCCGTGTCATAGCTGTAAACAGTGTATCCCTCAAAGCCGTCATAAAAATAGGCGTATTTCAGCACCAGGGAGAGGACGTCACCGCTGCGGAAGCACTCATACTCCACATTGCTGCAATAGGGAATCTCCTTATTTTGGATGCTCTCCAGACAATTCTTTGCAGTTTCGCCGTAGATGGATGCGATTTCCTGATTGATGGCTGCAGCGTCGGGTGTATCGTCCTCAATCTGCGGCACATGAAAAAAATAATTGTATGTGAAGCCGTCACCGGAAGTTCCTTCGCCCTCCTCACTGTAAAGTTCAGTGATGGCAATTTTCTTCGTTTTTTCAGGCACAGGTTTTTCTGTCTCCTGAATTACAGGGCTCTCGATGGATTCCTCACCGCTGCTTTCAGGCTGTTCCGTCTGCTCCATCTGTTCCGCCTGCTTTCCGCAGGCGCACAAAACAGTCAGCAGAAGAACAAAGGTAAGGAACAAGGCCGTGTATCTCTTTTTCAAGTCATCCCCCTCCTTCCTGCCCAGACCTCCTTAAACACGCGTCAGACGCAGAATTTCCATGAGGGTAATATTTCCATCTGCGTCCTCCGCAATTTCAGCCCACGGGGACAATTCTTCTCCGAGAATCTCACCATTGATGTTCGTATTGTAGAGAATCTTACCGTCCTCCTCTTTCCATGCGTGCTTACCCGCCACAAGGAAGCCGCCGGCAAATTCGTACCCTGCTGCGACCGCATTGTCAATCTCAGCCTGAGGCATATCCTGAGGAATACAGAGCAGATCGCAGACCGTTCCATCCGGCCTGAACTCCGTAATGGCATCAAACATAGATAAGTCAAAATCCTCAATCTGTTCCGCTTTCTCCCTCGTGACCCACTTCAATGTGCCGTCTACGCCTGTGAGAACCGCCGATACCTTCCATTGACCAATTATTTTCATAAACGCATTTTCTCCTTCCACTTATTCTTCCTATCGCTTACGCCCACGGGTCGTTCGCCTTCGGCTGACGAATATCCGTAAGCAGATACTGCTCCCAAAGGCACCACTGCCCGTCTCCCTTTTTCCTCAGCTTGACCGGACGTGGGCTGTCTGCACCGCCGCAGGCGATATAGAGCCTCGCATATCCCTGCTCATCAAAGGAATGCGCGTCCGAGGTGACCGTCACGGTATAAGGCCGGGAAGGCGTGTAATCGTTCTCCGGTTTTGCACCGCCAAAATAGGAGAAAATGATATAATTGCGGGCTCCTCCCCGAAAGCGATCCTTGATAAAAGAAATATCCTGGCCGCTTAGCGGACGCGGCCCGCGCAGGAAATTCAGCAAATCTATTCCCACGGCCTGATCCGCAGCAAAGGCGCACAGAGCGCAGACGGTCAGCGCCGCCGTTTTGAAAGGTGTATCCATCGCTGCCTCCGGCAGCGTTTTCATCTGTTCCACACTTTCCGGCAGTACAGAAAATGTAAAGGTTTCTTTCTTATTTCCCAAATTGTTTATGGCGGCGCCTGCCGCTATCGTTGCTTTACTTTTTAACTGTTCAAAAATACTCATCGATTTTATTCCTTTCTCAACTCACTTTAAGTAACAGATATGTATTTTTAGTCAAGCAGACCCGGACTGGTTTCCACCGATTGCAGTATCTCAATCCCGGCGGAGTAATTCGTCACTTCAAAAACCAAAGTGGCATACTCCCCGCTCTCAATGGACCACTGATATACATGGGTTTTGCCCGTATCCCATCGAGAATCGTCAATCATGGGCTTTCCATGAATATAGTTGCCCATGGTATTATAAAGGCTGTCGTATGGGGCAGAGCCAATCTGTGAATCAGCGTAGAAGCCGATTCGATCTGCCAACTCATCCCGCGTCAACGGAACAATGCCCGTGGCGTTAGCTTTGGACAAGCCATAGTCCCCATAAATGGGTGCCTGCCAGGTGCCGTCCACCGCAGAAGCATTGGGATCATTCATCTCCCCGCCCTGCCCCTCCATCTGGCTGTCGGGCACTTCTCCGGGAGCAAGACCACCGTAATCTCCTCCAATCACATCTGGCATGGATGTGCCGGACTGGATTGCGGGTAGGTACCATGTCTCATAGCTGTAAGGCAGCATTTCTTCATCATCGGCAGCCACATCCGCCCAATCCATGCCCCAGGGACGCAAATAGATCTTATAATTAAAACCGCCATCGTTTTCGGGGTCTTCATAAGTTCCGTCGATACAAATCATGTGATCGTACTGACTGACAACAGAGGCACCAGGATCTACAATCCAATCAGCGTGTTCGATGGCGCAGTCCCAGAAGTTTCCATCTTCGCTCATCATCGCACCGTCATCCGTGGTCCCCATGCCGAAAGAAACCGAAGATTCAGCCATATATTTGTCTGCGCCGCTGCCTTCCTCATCCCATATTTCAATATAGCCAGAGGACTCGTCATACTTCTCAATTCTTGCACAGCAGTCATACCAGCAATCCTTCAGATTCTCCCAATGTCCATTAGCAGAAGTAACATGCCACCAGCCATACCAATCGCCACTCCAATAATCTTGTGAGGTTACCTGCGTTCCGCCGCCCTGATTGCCCTTGATTTTATCCAGCACAGAACCACCTGCAGCACCTGTTTTCTGAAATACCATGATATCACCGGTAGTCTCCGTGAGAGTGATCATGCCATCCTTGAACTCATAAGTGTAGACTGCACCACTGGCAGTAACGGTAATTTTCCCATCCTTCCATGTAACAGGACTTTCGTCTTCATCCAGTTTCAGTACGCCGGTGCCGTCAGCGGCTAAGTCCATCGTATACAATGTATCCATCCCTGCAGATTCCAGAAATATGTTGTCAAAGGTTTCTCCCTCAAACGTCATCTCATAGAGCTTATAGCTTCCGGCTTCTTCCGGTCCTGTCTCCTCCAGACTAGAATCCTTCCCGTCAGAGCCAGACAGCTTGACGGTCTGGGTGTACTCATGATTATCCAAATCAGAGAACACTATGGTCACATTATCCGTTGTGTTAACCAGCGTAAGGGCAATCGCCACCTCCCGCATCTGGCCTTTCTGGACATTCTCCTCATAGTTTTTGGTGATCTGGTTGCCGTCTTCGTCAAACATGGGGGAGCCTAACTCCTCGCCAGCTTGAGTCGCAACAAAAAGGAACGCCCAGGCAAAAGATTGCTCGTCCTTGCCCCCGTTGGTATAGTCATAGGTAAGAACCATTGCATCGTTGCCTTCATCGTCTTTGGTAAGCGTATACCCCTTAAAGACGGCGGTGTGCTTGCCCAGAATGATAGTCTCTGCCTGGTCGCTTCCAGTCTCGTTCGGATCCGTATCCTTGCTGCCACAAGCAACCACGGACAATACCATGATCATAGCCAAAAAAACCGATAGAATTTTCCTCATTTTCTTTATCCCTCCTTATAAATATTGAAATTTTAAAACGCATGGAACTCTTTACCGTTCTGCGTAAGGAAACTCAAGGGTACTGAAGATTTCCTGAACAAACTCACTGTCATTCCAGATTTCCTTGCCAGTAACTCCTTCCTCCTGAGCGCGAACCGTGATAGTGAAATGTGTATAACCGCTATCTCCTGTCTCCCGAAGGTAAAATTCGCCCCATAGGTACTCCGGGCTTCCAGGATGGGTTCGGCGAGCAAATTCATATTCACAATCAGAACCAATTTGGATCGTATCATACTCCGCTTCCGGATAGTCTTCAGCATAATCCTCCAAAAGTTCCTCCGTGGTGTATCCCGCGTAGCAATGCGCTATGCACTGGACGTTCACCTGCACATCCCTCCCAAAAAAGGTCAGTATTGTCCTCTCATCAGTATTGTCCCTGCTGACAACGTCAGCCCAGCGCCGCATATCGGTGGGAATGGAAAACACAAGTGAGGGCGTGTCGTAGATTTGCCGCTCATCCGTAAAGACAGCCATTGTATCACCCAGTGCCGATTCCATATAATAGGCGATGCGTGTCCATTCTGACGGAACTGACTTGTAATCTTCATCCCTAATGGCAGGATTTGCCACAGGTCGTTCAAATACGTAATCCTGCCCGTCCACCGACATGGTAAGTTTTCCATCCATCACGCTGTAAGAAGACAGCGTAACACAGGTTTCTGCCACCGACAGCGTACTTCCATCATCCGTATACGTACTAACAGCATTGCGTCCATCCCTGGCGAGAATACAAAATTTATCTTCAAAAAAGATAATGTAAAGATTCGCCTCATGGTTCAGCCATTCCCCTATCAGGGTATCCTTATCCTGTTCGCCTTTTTTTTGAGATGTAGGCTGTGTGGTGTCCCCTGGGTTTTCACTGTTACGGTTTCCACCGCAGGCGGTTATTGAAAACATCAGCGTCAAAGCTGTAAAAATCAATAATCCTTTTCTCATCAGAACCTACCCCTTTGGTCGTCACTGCTCTTGCTTCTTGATTTTCCTTCCAAGAAAACCTAACAGCCTCTCCGCATCTTGAATACGATTCCGACGGATTGTGAAAGCCACATGGGTGCCGTCCTCTATCATCTGTCTATGGCTTTCCTCTATCCGTTCGTCTCTCTTTTTACTTATAAAACCGCCGACAATCTCAGTTGCAGCGTTCTTTGCCAGTTCACTTCTTTGCTCATACAGGATGTCCTGAGCGACACTCATGGAATGCTGCTTTTCTTCTTTTTTCATTTTCCGCGCTCTCGGCGTACATTTTGCAATCAGAGCATAAAAACGGTCAGACAGCCCTGATGATACAAAAGTCTGTTCAAATTCTGCAACGCTGCCACAACAGTTTCCCAAAGTCTCCATGTCCTGAATGAAGCTGTCTATATCTTCCTTCATTTGATCCGGGACGGAGAAATACTCCTCAAAATAGTTGACCCTCGCATTCACACAAGTTTTTACTTCGTCAATCATTGAATTACCTCTCTCCATCATTTCAGCCTGCTTCTGATTCTTCCACTGCTTTTTAATACGATTCCCCAGCGATGGTCTGCAGCAGCTTCAACAGATCAGGAGCGGATGTACCTCCGCCGTATCTGTTTTTGAATTCCTCACCGTCCTCCCGCCATGTGACCTCGATTTTACTGTCGGTTGCGTCCATAAGACCTGGTTCCGGCGGGTGGTAGGGGGACAGTTCCGCCGCGTGCAGAAAATCAGCCAGTTCTTCCCAGTGTTCTAAGGGTACTGGCGGACACGCCGCACTGTCAGTTCGTGTTCCATCCAACCCGAACCCCTGAAAGCCGGAGCTTTCCTCCCCAATTTCAATGCGTTCATAGGTCTCCGGGTCCGTATAACTACAGTACAGACGGGGAACAGCGGATTCCTGCTCAGAGGCTGTGATTCGGAAATCAAAACAACCGTCGTAGCTCATGGCGCTTTGATGCCAGGAAAATTCCACCAATTCCGCCATTTCGGAAACCTCCCGTATTTCCTCCGATTCGAGTTCCCCGGTCTGGGACTTACCGTACTCCACTCGGTTCAGAATAACTTGCTGCCTTATGCTGTCTTCTCCCTCTTTTGAAGAAGTGATATCCAGATACATCCTGCAATTTTCCACATAGAGACGCTCAATGCTACTAGAGACGCCTCCATCCTCACTTTCAAAGTGCTTATCATAAAAGGTAAGCTCAGTCTTGACGTTCAGGTTATTCCCCTGGAAAACGAAGGAGAAATTGCCGCTGTACACCAGCTCCTGCCGACAGCTGAGATCAAATGTGTTGCCTTCTTTGCCGCCTATGTGCGCGCTCCATACGCCGTCCTCAGACATCCACTCGGCGTTCAGCAGTTCCCGCATTGGTCCCGCCGGGTCTTCCATGCCGGGGATGTCCACGATCCGCTCCAAAACAAAATGCCGGTACACGAAAATTGCTCCTATTAGAAGAATTACAATGACAATTACGAGTATCATCCGCTTTTTCATAAAACCTCCGTCTCCCAGAATCGTGAATGCCTAGTAGCGTTAAAACTTACCTCCGCCATGTCTCGCCGTCTGTACGGTAGTAGACGACTTTATCGCCACTTTTCAGCTTCGCTATTCAAATGGGGTTCCCATCCTCTCCAACAACCGATGCGCTAATGTCTTTGCAAAGAGTCCAATTCGTTTCAAAGCAGATTGTGTACCAGCTATGCACCGTACTGGAAAACCGTCAGAGCCCACATGGTAGATGTCATAGCCGTAAGCCGTATCGAGATTTGTGTATGCCATCTGAAAATCCAGCTCACTCACTCCGCTTTTTTACCTTTTTCAATCCACTCTTTAACCTCATTCTCAGTTCGTGAGCCTTCCTCGTAAAAACCTTTAAAATTATGTATACGATCGTGGAGGTTCAGATAAATTGTGTTATCCTCTCCCTTCAGCATAAACCCGTAGGGGCTGGAATAAACGTAATCATTCTCCCAGTTGATTGAATAGTTTGGATTATAAAGCAGCCATGCGGGGATTGCTCCTTGGATTTCTTTTTCCGTATCGATGCTCTGGTCGGCTTCTCCGTAATTTTTCACATTTTTACCATGAAAAATCAGCTCCAGCATTGTATTGTCGGAAGCCGTTTCACGAATGACACAATGTAATTCCGATGCGTCTGCATACCAGTATTGGTTATTCAGGTTGAATACTTTGCTTGAAAACTCACCGGACTCTTGGAACTCCACACCGACAATCTGGCTGAAACCTGTTTCTTGGTCCTTTACTAAACAGAATATCCAATTGCCAACGATATTCGGGGAATGCACGTGACCGTCCAGAATTTTCTTATCTTCTTTCCTTGCTATATCATAGACATGCAGACTTTCTCCATCCGCATCGTCCTGGTAAATCACAAAGTTTCCGGCAACATATGGATAATAGACTGCCTTATCCAAAATTTTTTCTTCATTTTTTCCGTCTAAACCGGAGCAGAAAAATTTATCTTCGCCGGCCCTTGTATACCAGATTTTTTCGTTTTCAATCTGCAAAGTAATCGCTTTCGGATTAAATACAATATCGGCGCTTTCGCTTCCGGGTGTGGTTTTAACAATTTCTCCCTCTTTGCTCAGAAAATAGATTGTTCCGTCAGCCGATTGAGCAAAATAAGAAGCCCCGGGGAACTCTGTAATTTCAGCAGATTTGTATTCACTGTCCGATGATGTAATTTTTGTTATCTTATCATTTTCTACTTTGATGCTCTTTGACCAGTATAGATTATCTATAAATCCGTAATATACATATTCATCTGTGATGAGGTAACGGCTATTGTACATATAAGAACCCATTTTCGCTGACTCTGCCGAATCAAAATTCGGTGCGAAAACTTCGGGTACATCAGTAACAGGCTCCGGAGTGTCTTTAGAACACCCCGTTGCCAGTCCTGTTAACGCTAATGCCATAACCAAAACTACTGATATTAAAGTTTTTTTCATAGTGAACCTCCTCGTAATTAAAACTTTCCGCCACCTCCGCCATGGGTCGTTCCGGAGGATGAAGTGTGGGTGCTGCTTCCTGAATCGTCATCTCGTGATTTCTCTGTCTTATCCACCGTCCGGTATAAAAACAAGTCGCGACTCTGGGTAATATTTAAGCTTCCGTCCCTGATATAATTTTTCGCCTCAGGCTGAAAGCGAACTGTTTTTAACTGCGCTTTCATCCCGCCTACCGTAAGTACAGCCAAGGCGATACCCACAATCAGAGAAATGGGAATCCAGATTGCCGACATCGGCGTCTTTGGCAGGCTGGATTTGTCAAATGGCTTACCTGCCCGCGCCTGAGTAATAAATTCATCACATTTTTCTATGTATGTCCGGAATGCGGCCGCATAGTTTCCTGCTGACAGATCGGATTTCATCTGCCCACCAATATACTGGATCCCCGCATCCGTAAACGCAGTGATTCCATATCCACAGGTGCTTATATACCAGTCGCGATCTTCCTTACTGATCAACAGCATTATGCCATCTTTGTCCGGGCCATAACCAAACTGGCAATAATCATACAGATCATCCGCATATGCCACAATGTCGCTCCCGTCCAGCGTGTCTATAGTGGCAATCACTACCTCCAGCTTTTGCCGCTCGCTCACTTCATCAAGAGCCCGAAGCAACGTTGCTTCTTCACTGTCACTCAATAGATCCGCCATATCCATCAGACGGTAGTAATCGCCAGTAAATCCTTCTCCTGCGCCTTCCGCTGCAGACGCTGGAATGCAAAAAAGAATGGCGAGAAGCAATGCGGCCAATACAGCCATTATTTTTTTCTGAATCCTTTTCATGTTCCCGACCTCCTTCTACAAAATTCCAATCAGCCACAGAAGCTTTGCTATTCCGAATATGGCCGATGAAAAGATTGCCGCCAGACCAATGGTCCACCGTTTTGCGGCTCCACTGTCAATAGGAAGATCCCCAACGAATTTTCCGGTCTGCCCATTCATGGCAAATATGTACTGCTGTCCCTTCCATGTGGTATTAAGGAGCCACACCGGATACAGGGCATATTTTGCGATCCCTCCGTGAAGTTGTACACTACTGTTCTCCGGCGTTATCGTAGTATATCCGGCTGCAGTGGCTGCAAAGGCTTCCTCCGTGGATCGCTTTACTCTCTCGTTGGCCCGTTCCACACTTTCCTCAGCGTTCACATCATACTTATCCGCCATATAGCCAGCCAGATAAGCCGTCTGAAAGGGAACTGCCTCAGAAAAATCAAAGGGCTCAATGGATTCCATCAAATCATCCGCCATCTTAGAAGAACCGTCCACTGGCACCTGGTTAAAGCCGATGCTTCCGCCCCGCTGTACCATATAGTGGCTGGTCTCTGTATAATCATAATTGCTGTCGCTCCATGACCTTACAGTAGTTGCCCGAAAACGGATACTGGCATCCACATCCGTATCAAAAAGCCAGAAGGGTACATAGACACCCTTGATTTCATCAATATGATTTTGATCCTTAAAAACCTTTGGAAGCAGGCGCTTTCCCTCCAGATGTTTTTTCAGCCCCTCTTTAGCCGCTTTCTTATCCAGCTTAAAGGGAATCACATAATCCGGGCGCAAATCGCCGGAAAACTGTCCCATTACTACGATGGGATTTCCGCAGAACGGACAGGAAGAAGCCGCCAGTGTATCATCGCCCACGATTTCTCCTCCGCAGGACTTACATACATAAGAACGAAGTCCAGACTGCTCTCCTTCTTGCCACTCGCTTCCTGCAGCGGTATCCCAGCTCATATTTTCTTCCGGTTCATGATTCAGTTCTTCGTCATACCCCTCAAGCGCCTCCATCTCAAATTCTGTGTCACAGAACGGACACTTCATTTTCTGGAGGGTGCTGTCGAACGCAATGGCTCCGCCGCAGCATGGGCATTTATATTCCTGTAAATTTGCCAAAACAATCACTCCTTTGTCATTTTCTCAGTGATGAATAAAGGGGAGGTAGGATTTGCCTGCCTCCCCCATGTCAGAATCTGTTCCACTGCCATAGAGGTTTGAGATTCCGAAAATTTAGTTGTTGAGCGCCTCTACCTTTATGGAATTGATGATGGAATTGATTTCCGGATCCGCTGCCAACGCCTCCAGATCTGCGTCTTCCGTCAGAGGAATCACAGAGACAGTAAACCGTGCAGGCAACCCATCCACATTCAAAACATAAATGACGCCATTGTTAATGTACTTCAACGCTTCATAATCCCCAACCGTTGTTTCCTCTATCCCCGTAGTAAATGCGTCTTGAAGGCTGCTGTCCAGCATATACTCCACATAGTTTTCAAAATTACCTTCCTTTTCCCCATACTTTTCCTGATAGTACATATTGGTTTGGAAGGTATAGCTGTAATACGCCAGTTCAATAGCAACCGTGTCATTGGCAACGCCGCAATCAGATGACCCCCACTGCGTCGATTCTTCTTCCACATATTTGGGCTCGAGACTTCCATCTCCAGACTCTGATGCCGGCAGGTTCAATGTCGCCTTATAATAGTAGTTATCCAAAACCTGCTCCACAGTTGGTTCTTCCGGTTCTGTCTCCTCCGGTTTCTGTGTTTCCGGGGCAACAGACTCCTTTTCGCTCTCCGTCTGCGACGGAGTTTCAGGAGCCTTATCCTTTTTGTCACCACCACAGGCAGTAAGACTGCCAATCATCATCAAGGTAAGCAATATTGCTATCATCCGTTTCATTTTCATTGTAATAAGTCCTCCTTTTGACTCTTGTTATGTACGCGCCGTCAAAAACACATGGTTTATTATTTATACTTCCCAGGCAATTCCCGCACCGGCAAGAGCTGCTTCGGTCTTCTGAATCCATTCTGTGCGGTCGCCCTGCAGAACAAACTGTGCATTTTCGGTGACGACCTGCGCTGCGTGAGCCTGGTCGCCGCCGGAGAGCGCACTCTTGATGCCCTGGGTCATAGCGGCCACCGCCATGATATCCTGCTTTTGCTTCTGCATGGACTGCCTGAAGCCCTTCAGACCTTTGCCGCCCAAACCAAAACATTCATCGAAATATTTGGACAGTTTCTTATACATACCTTCTTTGCTTGGCATATAAACATCCCGGACAGCATAATCGCCGTTGAAGACGAGGTGAATGTACGGCTCGCCGTTTTTCATCCGATTGTCAATGGCTGAGTTCCCGGCGATTTCTTCATACGTTGCCAGGTCGGCATAGCGATAGATATTGTAAGTCTTATCAGCGCCAAACCCCACAAAACCGCCGCGTTCCGTTTTGAAGTACATCAGTCCGCAACCGGCATAACAGTAGAGATACCAGGCGCTGGTGGCTCCAAACATCTCAGACTTTTTCTGCCCTTTCAAAATTTTCTCATAGATCTTATCGTTGCGTTCCTGTTCCCGCAGCAACTTATCGTATGCCACATAACCATGTACCATGTTGTGGAACACTTCGCCTGCCTTTTTGTAGCAGTCTTTACAGATAAATGTTCCGTCGATCAGCTTGACCTGGGATGTGAACCCGATTTCCTTCCCACAGTGCTTACAAGTTTCTTTAGCCATATCGTTGTCCTCCTGTTTTTAAATTTGATTCTAAATATGTTCTCTCTATATCTCAGATGATATCTCCATCATCAAATGGATCGCCACATTCCGGGCAGAACTTCGGAGGCCTTGCGCCCTTTTCCGGTTCCCATCCACACTTATCACAGCGGTACTGAGGTACGCCTGACGGCTTCTTTGCTCCGCAATTCTGGCAGAACTTCCCTTTATTTACCGTTCCGCAGGAACAGGTCCATCCATTAGTATCCACTGGCTTCGGAGAGCCACACTCCGGACAGAACTTTCCAGTTACCGTGGCTCCACATTTACACTTCCAGGCACCTGCCTGCACCGGCTCCGGTTTCTTTGCTCCGCATTCCGGACAGAATTTTCCTGCCACAACCGCTCCGCAGGAGCATTTCCATCGTTCCATGCCGTCGAAATCTCTCGGCGATTCTGTCTGCTGCTGACTCGCCGCCTGTTGCTGCTGACCCATAGCAAACAAATTTTGGGCGTTCATACCGCCGCCTGCATTCATCGCCATACCCATGCCCAGAAATCCAGTCATCGCGCCCGCAGAGTTGCCGGCCGCAGTCTTCATGGCGTCTGCCTGTGCGCCCACAAGCGTTGCTCCGGCCATATTGGGATTCTGCAGAACCGCTGTGCGCTGAAGCTGCTTAATCATCTCCGCATCCTCCGGCGGCAGGGTAACGCTTCCAAGGGCAATACTGACTACTTTCAGCCCCCGAAGTTCTCCCTATTTTACCGAAAGGGCATCATTCATGGCATTTTCCAGGTCTGTATTGTGCGCCACAATCTGATTCGGACGAAGTTCCAGATCGGACAGCTTCGCAAAAGCGGGCTGCAAGGCACTGATGAATTCTGTCTTTAACTGACTGTCCAGTTCATCTCTCGTATAAGCCTCCGTCACATTGCCGCAAACCCTCGTGTAAAATAACAGCGGATCGGCAATCCGGTAAGAATATACGCCGGAGCAGCGAATGGATACATCCACATCCAATCCGATCTTAGAATCCACCACCCGAAAGGGAACCGGATTGGGCGTTCCGAATTTATTATCCATCAGTTCCTTGGTATTGAAGTAGTAGATACGCTGATCCTTTCCCGTATCGCCTCCGTATGTAAAACGTTTGCCGACGGTTTTGAAGGTAGCGACAATGCTCTCACTGAGACTGCCTGTAAAGATACTCGGTTCGGTAGAGGTGTCGTAGGTAAATTCACCCGGCTCGGCGCATACCTCCACGACTTTTCCCTGTTCCACAATAATCATGCACTGTCCGTCTGCAACGGCAATGCCGGATCCGTTGGAAATAATATTGTCATTTCCCTTTGTATTGGATGAGCGCCCGCTGACACGTTTCTGGCCCTTAGTGACCATGACTTCCTTATCCATCGCTTCACAGTAGAAAAACTCTTTCCACTGATCGGCCAGAGTGCCGCCAAGCGCTCCCATTCCAGCTTTAATAAGTCCCATAAGATTACCTCCTGTAATAGTTTAATTTGCATGAAACAGTATCATTAAATCTCTGCAGAAATTCCAACAATACTGCCCTTTTCATTCAGCTTCTCTGCGCATTGTTTACACATATCCAAATCCTCGCAGACCATGAAACAGTCATCACATACCCATCTATGGCAAATCGGACATTTGCTGAACAATTTTTGTCCGGCCCATGATGCTTTCTGCCGCGCTTCTTCTTTTTCCCGCTGATAGAGTGCCGCATAGACCACTTTCTTTCCCTCTGTGGCAGGGGGGATACGGGCTTTTGAAAAAACAACGGCCCGGCTTTTCCAAACCTTACCACATTCTTCGCAGACAATGGAAAACTGAAATTTGTCCTCTGTCGAGCAATCTGTCAATATATCCTGTAAAACCCTCTGCACAGTTTGACCAGCCCCTTTCTGAAAATTCTCTCATGAACCTACTGAACGACTCATGCCTTGCTTTAATATCATCATATTGGCTGGAGAATCAGAAATCTATGGTACCAGGTCTACTTTTTAGCCTCCAAAGAAAAAAGTAAACCGAGTCTACCACTAAAAAAGCAATGGTAAACCCGGTATACCATACAAAAAGCACAAAAACCATTTATGATTTTTGTGCTTTTTGCTTCGTTATTCACTTGTCTGTCTCCATATCCGAAATGTCTGTTTTCTCATCCATCTGAAGCTTCTCAATGCAGTCACATCTCCGAAACAAATCCAGATACATCATCAATTCTTCATTGGATGAAATCCCCAGCTTCCTATAAATATTACCGTTATGCTTTTTTACGGTACTCATGCTGACACATGCTGCCGTCGGTATCTGCGCCACCTCATAACCGTTCATATAATATCGAAAGATATTGTATTCCGCATTGGTCAGCCTTTTTACGTTCCACGCAAAATTTTCAAGGAGCTCTGCCATATTCGGCGGCAGGTCGCCCGCCTCCGTAGGTTGCTCTCTTTCCGCCAGCCATTTACAAAGTTCTTCCAGCTCTGCAAATCTGTATTTGCCATCGCCTGTCTGCTGACCATCCTGGATATCCCGAAACCCCTGAAGAATCGGCCGAACAAATTTTTTTGACAGCATCCATGCAAACGCAATCATAATAAGGACAAATCCCAGTATAACCCCCATAATACATGCCTTATTTCTCAGAATATACTGGTCGCAGCTTTCACGCGGAACCAGCACCGCAACTGCCCACTCCTGTCCACTGCTCCCAGGTATCTCTAAAGGCATCTGGATTCCATAATAATCACACTTTGAGGAACGATAGGTACTATAATAAGTATTCTTTGTTGTGATAGACAGGCTTTCCGCATTATCAAGCCATGTGCCTTCCGTATTTCCCGCCATGCCCTGATCCAGTCTCAGGTTTCCGTTTTCCGCTGGCGCAATAACCGTAACCATAGAACCATAGGAACTGGCTATGGCCGGATATTCCAGATTAAAATGAACGGCATTCAGTTCTATTCCACACGCTCCCAGAAATTCTCCTGAATCTGCATACATCGGCACCAGAAGTAAAATTACATCCTCCCAGGTGTTTTTCAGATTCATACGGCTGATCCAGTAATAACCAGACTCCAACTGCTCAGGTCCGGTTTCCAGCTCCTGATAACCAAAAAATCCTTCTGCATTCAGTTCCATATTCCATCGATTATGCAATTCCAGCCCGTTTTCCCTTGCGATTTCCGTATTCCCACGGAACAAAATAGTTTCCGGACTTAAAATCACATTGCTGCTTACATTGATCAGCCGCAGATAGACACCACACCGGGATTGCTCTGCTTCCGGAATCTGTGTATTTATCGTTGCATTTACCAAAGCAAATACACCACTGCTTCGCCCTAGTCGGATTGTTGTATTAAGTTCCGAATACATCATTTTCTGTATTTCCAAAAGCAATTCCGGCTGATCATTCAGATCTGAGACTGAAATTCCTTTTTCGTCCAGAAAATTCTCTATATCCTGTCCCAATTCTCTGGAAAGCTGCAGACTGTATCCGGTGTAAGTCTCCATTTCTTCCGAGACTTTATCATACATGGTATGTAATTGACTCTCCATCGCCTGCGCAATCTGCGTTTCCGCCTTCAGCGGCCCGCCGATAGCTGTCAAAAGCAGCAAAAGAATGCCTAAAGCTGCCAGAATCAAACAAAGCAGATACATCATCAGCTTCCTGTGCAATGTAACCTTGCGGTCTAAAGCCAAATGTAGCAGCTTTTCAAATTCTTTTAACATATTTGCCATGGTACTCACTCACTTATCTATTTGGGAAGTGACGCCTTCACATTCTCCAGCGCCTCCGACATCAATCTTTCCACATCTTCTTCTCCGTCCTGCCAACTGTTACAAGCCATGCGAAGCTTGCTGCGGACATTCTTTTCAAAGGTCTGTTCCAATTCCAGATAATTGGCGAGCTGAGGTGCCGTATAGAATTCATAAGAAGATTGTGTTTCCAAAAATGCTTTATAAAGACTCCTGTACTTCGGATCTTCCAGATTGTCTATAAAATCTGGCAACACCTCGAAAGCATCATCTGTCACCGGCATATACCCAACACTGGTCACAAAGCGCACATTGGTTTCCGGTTCAGTCAGCCATTTCAGGAAAACCGCGGCTGCTCGTTCTCGCTCCGGTGTGGATTTTACCGTACAAAAGCCCGCTCCACGCTGCATAACCAACCGTTCTCCGTTCTCAAAACATGGCACCGGTCTCGCAATAACTTCTATCGGTTCGGATTGATTGTCCGGATAAGTTACAATATCCTCATAGTAAAGAACGCTAGCTGACGAAGCCACACTGACAATCGTCTCTCCGGTCCGAAGCGGCTCCGTTGCATAACCCTCTTGCAGCCACACACCACCCTGAACGGCAGCGTCTGCGTAAGTCTCCCAAACTTTTGAAAATGCCTTCCCATAGGTAATCTCATTTCCATGAAAGAAATCCTCTCCCAAAGATTCCACTCCTACCTGAAAGTAATTAAAATGATAATCATGGACAAAAAAAGCTTTTCCATCTCCTGGAACCTCCGGTGTCTGGGCATCTGTCCACTGGTAATACTCTTTGGACAATTCAAATAATCCTTGCCATGTATCTAACTGCTCCAAAGCAGCTCCGGTATCCGCTGCAAACCGGTCAAACAGCGTTTTGTCAATAAACATAATTTCCGTGGATTTCGCTACCGGAAAGGCAACCAGACGACCGTCAATCTCTCCCTCCTCCAGGAAAGCTGGAATATAGGCAGACAATTCTTCATCACTGAAATAATCTCTATAATCCACCAAAATATCTGGATCCGGCATAGCCAGAACAGTCTTTGGATAAGAAATAAACATATCCGGAAGGCCAGTTGTTCCCGGCTCGTCATTAGCGGCTCTGAGCACTGCGTCATGGATGTTGTTGGTATTTGACACCACGGTAACCTGAAGCTTAATTCCCTCCTTGGCACCAACCGTTTCATTAAATTCTTCAATCAGGTCATTGAGCGGTGAATCCGTTTGACCGCCATAAACATGCCAGACAGTCAGTGTTATAGGCTTCTTCTGTCCACCGTTTCTCTGGCAGGCCGTCAGCAGCATGAAACCTGCCAACACAAGAATTCCCGCTATATAAATCCAAAGCTTTCGTTTTTTCATCATCTTACCCTCCCTTACAATGCGTCGATAACCGCCGACAGATAGCTGGAAGAAATTGACCCATAGATAAAATTATCTACTAAACCATCTTTCTTTGCCTGTCGGACCCGATCTGCCAGCTTCTTCTCAGTATTCTCATCAACTATTAGTACAATTTTGCAATCCGGATTACATTTTTTCAGTTCATCACGAATTTTCATCCGTTCCTCTAATTTCCATGGTGCATATGCGGTAACTTCCATAATCAGGATGTTTGCCAGTATGGCATCGCATAGTGCCAGAGTTTTGTCCGGACTTTGGCTCATAACCGGATCAAAATCAGAATCAAATCTACGCAGTGCCTCCGCTACCGCATCTGCAAACAGCATATTCTGCATATCAATAACGACTCTCCGCAATATCTTTACCTCCAAAATTTCTGATTCATATCTAGCTTTGACTTCTGGACATGAAATAACGTAGCTATCCCCTGTACAACTTCATTATATGGGAATTTATTTTTCTTTTCCCTACCCATAAGGGTAAACTTTCGTCTTTTACAAAAAGAAAAAGCCCGGTTTCAAATCTGAAACCGGGAATACTAGCAAAATTATATTATAAAACTATGGAACATTCCTATGATCCATCCTGCTCATTAAAAAGCTTTGGAATAATATAGCGTTTACCCGTTACGGCAATGGCAAGCTGTGTTTTATTGGCATAACCTGTTTTTTGAAGAATGTTACGGATATGATACTTTACATTATCTTTCGTATAATTTAGCTGTTCTGCAATCTCGCCATATTCCAGCCCCTCACAAACCAGCCGCAGAACCTTAATTTCTGTCTCCGTAAAATCATTGCTGGTAGTAATACCCAGCTTTACAGATGGTGCTTCATCAGGCCACATTTGTCTGTCCTGCATAGTGGCATCCATGACGGTAAGCAAGTCCTCCGGGCTAATCTCTTTATACCAAAAACTGTCCACCCCAGCCTCTCTGGCCCGCTTGATATAACTCTCCTCCATCATGGAGGTAACAACAATCATTTTCAACTCGGGAAACAACTTTCGAAGCTGGGCAGCCGCATCAATACCGTCCTTTGTCCCATGAGTGCATACATCCATAAGCACCAAATCTACTTTACTCCTGCGGCAGACAGTCTCGGCAAGATCCGCCTTGGACAGACTTCCTACAAGTTCATAGTCCCCGCCATTTTTCACAATATTCTCCATATACTCTCTGGCGATCCGTTGATCGTCGATCACAAGCACCTTTGTCATACCGACACCTCCTGTTTTGTTTTCTGCTCACAAACCGGCAGAGTCACTGTCAGCGTAAACACAGGCTGCGATCGAAGCTCCAACCTGCCGCCAGCTTCCGTAATCACTTTTCCGAGATCAACGAGACCTCCTCGGGGCGTGATTTCTTCTTCAGGCTGTTTTCCATCATTAGTCATGCGCAGGGTAACGGCATCCGCACTCTGCTCTACTGCTACATACATCATTGTCGCATCGGCATGACGAGCCGCGTTAACACAGGCTTCCCGCATGATCGGCAAAAGCAAATGCAATATTTCTTCCGTTTCCGGCAGAATACCTGTAATTTTTACTTGAATTCCTGATACTGCCGCATCCCGGATAAACTCTGTCACATCATCTTGCGGATAAGCATTTTCCTCCCGCAAGACCTGAATGGCGCGGCGAAATTGCGTAATAGCTGCATTATTTTCCTCAGAAGTAGTGTTCTGGAGCAGCATCTGTCGTATAGCAATTACACCCATATTCATCTGATCGTGAAGCCGTGATTTCATATTGAGAATTTCCTGTTCTCTGGCCGCTTCCTGCACATTCTCTGACAGGGTTTTTAGTTCCTGATACATTTTTTTCAGTTCTCTTGACTGCCGTTTTAGTTCCTGCCGTTTTTCATACAATTCAGTCACATCACTGAACACCGCCTCTGTATACACATTACCGTCAGCCGTTTTGATTTCTCCTACGGAATACTGCCATGCTTTCCCTTCTGGAAAAAGAAACACATTTCCATCCCGTACAATACCAGTCGATTTATCGCAGCCAGCCAGTGCTTCTTTCAGTTCGTCAAAACTTTGCAGATCACATTGGGCGATTTTCCAAAAAAGATTATACATGGCCGCATTACACAGTTTGACTGTACCCGAGAGATTAAAGTAACAGACAGCAGTAGGAAGGGTATCCATCACTTCTTTCACTGCCATGCGCAATTCATATTTCTCCTTGAGCCGCCTGGCAACTTTTCCAACTCTCATCCTTACTCACCGCCTTTCCGCAATTTGAAGGTAAAACGGTAAGCTCCATCCTCAGAGGAAAACGCATTTGCCATTGATGCAAGATGAGAAAGATCAGTATCGCAGACAAATTCCATATTCAGAAGAATTTCTTCCTTGTTTTCTCGGATATTGACCCATACATATTGAAGATCGCTGAGGCTGGTTTCCACTGCCATTTCAAAGTTACGGTATACCTTAAGCATATCTTTTGTCACCAGTGAAATCCCCGATGGCAGCGTATGAACGCAGTTCACACCAAGCAGTTCCAAATTAATAAAGGACTCATCGAAACACCTTGACAGGTCGCAGATATCTGCTATTTCTGTACGTTCATCAATGAGTAACAGGTTTCCGTACCGTTTTATATAGGCGCCCACAACTGCCGCCCCACCAAGAAACCTACTACGTTTTCTGTCATCTGTTTCCATATCATACTGCGCTAACATCCAATCAATCAAGTCAATCTGTCTGGCTGTTTCTCTGTGGATCAGATCACTCACTCGGTTCTTTTCCTGGAGTGAAAGGAGCTTTTTTCTTGTTTTTAGATTTTCCTGCCGGATACGGTTGCGTTCCGCAAGATTGCGGCAGTTTTCCTCAACCTGCTCAATCGTATCCATAATCTCAGCAATATCCACCTGCCACAGCGCATGCCCAAATCGAATCGGCTGGCTTTTGACAAGGATTGTCTGATTCACTAAAACAGGTCTTGTCCCGGCACTTATTCTCTGTGCTTGCGTCAATTCTCTTGTATTAGCACTGGCAAGGCAAACCACATTCTCCTGATTTGTAATTTGTGCACCAAGTCTGCTGACCATAAACAATTCATCATAACCGGTGTTGCTCTGAATCAAACCGCACTGAATACAGCTCTCCAGTGCAGCCGTGATCAACAAACATAATACAACTGTCACATCTCCCGCAATCGTCCTAAGCCACGAAACATGGAAAACATAAAGAACGCTATAGAACACTGCCAGTGCCATGGGAATAATAGGCAGCATCAAAACGTTACGTCTGTGCAAAATACGGCATTTAATCAGCATGGTAATAAGAGTAGTTATAATACAAACTACTATATAACCAATTACCAGAAAATAACCGAATGCATAATGATAATCATTTCCCCATATAACTGCATCTTTCGGAAAAACGAATACGAGCTGATGTAGGTCATTGGTCAGTACAAGCATCAACAGTGCGGCAGTAGGTATGTAGAGAAACTTCGTCCACTTCGGCAAGCGAAAGTTATCCGGTTTTCCCAATGACAAAGAAACAAACACCGACAAAAGTGAAATAAACAGCATGGGCAGATAGTACAGGTACCAGAGATATCGCATCAACCACATACATTCATTCAATGAATACCGAATTGTCCTGACTGTCATCCAAAATACCATAAGTGCAGAAACCACTGTGAGATATCGACGCACCTGTGGCTGAATAATACGATTACGAACAGAGATACTCCATGCTGTAATAAGTCCAATATAAATAGACACACGAAGGATAACCAAATACAGTTTGAGTGGATTCTCCAACTGAAAACCAATCTGCCTCAGCACCCTTGCTGTAAAAATAGCAAGGGCTACATATAGAACAGTGCTGTATTTTTTTAAATTTGAGTTTACCATTTATTTTTTACCTCATACTTTAGTTATACCTCATTTACAGCCTGGTAAGCAAGATACCCTACATATTTTTGCTGTATCTGGATGAATCATTACCACATACATTTTTTCCTTTGTACTATAGTTTACCAACTTCATAATTGCTGAACCGGGTTCGCAGCCGCTATCAGATACTGCCAGAAGATAATCTGCATGCTCCATCATATAATGATTCCTTTTTATATAGCTTTCTTTTCCACTGTTTTCTCCCACAATCAAATGCTGTTCACTGTGTCGGATAAGAAAGGCCAATCGCTTTTGACTCCGTGAATCCCAGTGTTCATCAATTTTAGCAAAAGGGAGCACTACAATCAGCTCAAAATTCTCATATCCCGGAGTCTCTTTCAACCGCAGCACAATTTCCCCAGCCCACATATCCACGCCCAAGGTTCCGCCCACAAGAATTCGCCGCACATCTTCCTCGTCATATAGCCGCTTAAATTCTTCTGCCATTACTTTCTTAATTTTTTTACAGAGTGAGTAATCCTCATTGTATTTGAATTTGAATCGGGTAGGGCGCTGCCCCATCACGGAACGTGCCAATATCACTGCTCAAACAGTTTCTTATGCTGAACTTGGCAAAAAAGCTCTTCGTCCCGAGAACATTATTCGCCTTTGCTCTGCTTTGGAAATCAGTACAGATTATCTTCTTACGGGAAGAATAACAAATGACGATATTTCCTATCTGTCGAATAAACTCTCCTGTCTGACTCCGGGACAATATCGGCATCTGGAAGATATTATTAACAGTTATCTTGCCGCAATACAAGACAATAAGGCATAAGAAAGTTAAGCGTATTCCTTATGCCTTATTACTTTTAACCATTTCTAAACGCTAGCATTGTACTGGCAATCAGCTCCCTCACATCGTCATCCATAGTCTGTATATCCGATAGATGACGCTCGCTCTGTGCAGGTGCCATCGCCCCCTTCTCCTCCGTCGAACATATCAAATGCTTACCTTCGATTTCCGTATTCTTCATTCCCTGCTGCCTCAAAATTTCCATTACGATTGCTTTAATAGCAGCTTTATCTGGCTGTTGGAAACAGGGTACTGCAATATCGGGCGTTTCCCGGCAGTGAATATAATGGAGAATTGCATTTGCGATAAACTGTGCCTTTTGTCTTGGTCCCTACTGTTCCAGTATGCCAATAACCTTTTCATGTGCAGGATCATTCTCGTTGAATTTAATAGTAAACCGTCCTCTATTCTTTTTATCCCCCATACCATTACCTGCTCATCGTCTCGGACTGATAAAGTAATTCATATCCCCTGGCATTGGCATTAATATCCTCCACAAAGATTGCTTTCCCTATTTTTGCGGATGCCTCAATCTGCCTTCGCAAAAGGATAGTACCTCCCCCTACAAAAACCACGACCCCTGACGATAAATCCAGCATCTGCTCCCGCAGCCGGTTCAGCAGGTCGTTTACAAAATCCTGTGCCATCTGCTCAACCAGAAGAACAACTCTGGGAGGATAAGTAGCCCCCTGGCCTTTCAAAATCGCATCAATATCCGTTTCCTGGAGCAACCTGTTAAATTCGGAATTTACCTTCGTACAGATGCGGTTATAAAGCAGAATGACACCATTTTCCAATGAACTGCATACTGACAGATCTGCCGCCCCCGTTTCTCATCAACAGATAATCTGCTGTGAAACCTCCAACATCCACAATCAACGCCCTTGGGTAAACCATCAACTCCTTGAGCCTTGTCACGGCAGCCGCATAAGCCTGTGGATAGCATCTCACATAGCTGACTCCTTCTTTTTCACACAGAGCTGTACAGCTGCTCCCCACTCTCCGTATAGGGCGGTGGAAGCTTCTTTTGCACACATCCCTCCCACCGATTCCCCTGCGTCTAAAAGACAGCCATTCCTCTCTGGATAATTCCGCTGTTTCCGTTACAACCAGCGGAGAAGGTCTTGGATTCTGCGAAAAACCTTCCATCATCCATCAGGCCCCCTTCCGTGTTTTACGGGGAATACCGGTTCTTCTGGAAAGCAGAATGTTTCTCTGATAGAAAACATTCATTTTCCGTGGAATCTTACATTGATTCCTGTAATCATTTCCCTGCCTCTTCCAGGTTCCATTTCTTCTGTTCTTTTCATTCATACATGAATACCGCCTTTCTTTAAAATAAAATATATCCTCAAAGCCACTTTGGCATTTGGGCAGAAAAAAAGCGGGAATACTATGAGCCTAAAGCCTTCTGTCTGCTGATATCTGCAAACCATAGTCATTCTCGCTTCAAACATACGGGAAACTTCCCGTTAAAATAAAAAAAGCCAGTAATATCCCTGCCCGAAAGGCATGGTAATACTACTGACATTTCCATACAAACTTAACTGCGTGTGCAATGCGTCTCTGTTTTCTTTCAAAAACGCCATTCCAAACCGGAATACGCACAAAAATCAATTACAAGGTGAGTTTAGCACAATATATAGTATTAGTCAAGTTTTATGCACTTTATATTGTGTTTTAGACGATTAGATATATTCCTAAATTCTTTTGTCTATTTTAATTTTCCGTATACCAACAACTATATTTTCTCTCTATCTATCATTTTTTCAATTTCTTCCGTAAAATGACATTCTTTCAAATCAATGCTCTTATCAAGTTTTGTAAAACATGAGTATTTATCATCCGTATAATGCTTTGATATGACAGCAAAAACCTTATATGTCGGTTGTGCTGTCACATCTCTTATATCTTTTTTGAGCAAGGTATTTGGTACATTTAATTTTGTATTTCTATCTTGCACGAATCCGATGCAGCCGCATATATTTCCTGCTGCCTTTTCTGTAAATAGTTTCGGTCCTCTGTCTGTAAAATCTCCTATCATTGTTACATTCTTTTTTATCAGCATCATTCTTTCCAGTATATCCAATTTTTGTCCTGTAGAACCATCCTTAGCAAAAAAGAAATCATCTTCCGCTAATCTATTATTAAGACATTTCTCATAAAAATGGATAGCGGACGCTACATTGTTTTTATTTAATTTCACTCCTGTCAAATGCAAAAAATTATATCTATGAAACGCCACTTCATAAGACTGTATAGATGACAACAATTTCTCTTCTGTCTTCAGTTGTCTTTTCACATCAGATGGTGTCCCATATAGGAACAAGACCTTTTGATCTTCCAGATTATTCTTATAATTTTGTGCAGCCTTTGTCATAGTTTGAATCGCACGTCTTTTGTCCATAATATATCCTTAACTCTATATCACTCTAGTTGACTGTATGATTTAGAAAGGGGAATGTCTATGCCGCAGCATGAGACATTCCCCTTTCATGGTTGATTTTTCCGTTGTCTGCCAACCTCCAGCACCTTTGTCTGGATAATAACAGGTTTTTCCGTTGCCTGCCAACTTCCGACACCTTCGTTCGGAAAACATATCAGATTTTAGGTGTCAACCCACCGCTGATGCACAGCTTTTCTAATTACATTTTACACGAAATACGTAAAAAATGCAATTACAATTTTATTCTATGTTTCTACTACATATTGTATACGTTTGATTACTAATAAATTCTTGAATTCACCTCTGGGAAAAACTGATCCAAAATCTCCATACTGTCCTTGGAAGTATATCCCCATAGAATTGAGCTGAACACTTCCATCGTTTCCTGTCTTTTCCGGTAATATGTTCGAAAACTGATATCTCGAATATGCGGTCTGAGTTTTCAATGATTTCTTCTGTATTGCGAAGCTGCTGCGATAAAAGAAATGTATAATAAATCAGCCAGTAATAAACCTCTCCATTTACATTCTACACAAAATATCTGAAACATATAATTCTGTACACAGCTGTGCGGATATTTTTTCTCTTTTGCAATATTCTTTACTACAGCCTTCAACTGCATCGCATTTTTCACAGCAGTACCTCCAAATAAGATCTAAGTTTTTTTTCCACTTTCAGCAATCGCGCATATTCGGAAAGCTTCGGAATATTTCTTTTTTTATCAGCTACATATCGTTTAAACGCTTCAGAAACAATTTGTACATCTGTATGATTTTTTGTTCTTAAGATATCACACAATGTTCTTTCTGCACTGTATGCTCTGACGGCATTTCCTCCAGGAGTCATCAACTTATCAATTCCAAGACTGTACAAAGGTTCTTTTGCACTACAGCACAAAATTCCTTCTGACTTGGGACTGGATAGATTGTATGTGTTTGGAAAGGTCATATGATATTTTCCCGGTGTCCTATCTGTCAAATCACACAGGAATAATGCTGTGTTGAGAGAAAAAATCCCCCGTTTATAACGGCTTTGAAGATTGACAAATTCATCTTCCCAACCCCCCGGTAACGTATAGACACCACGTGAAGCACGCTCTAACTCACCGCTATCAACCAGATGCTTTAAACTTCCTCGTGAAATGCCTGCAGCGACGACCATTTCTGTAGTTATAATACCATTATTCTGCTGTGCAAGATTTAAAATCTGCTGAGAATACTTCATGTGCTTCACCATCTTTTTACTTTCTTGCTTAATATTATATGTAAAATAAGCAAAAAAGTCAAATAGGATTATTTTGAGCTTTTCAATTTGTTTTTATGACTCTTTTATTGCAAAGTATTCCCTCATTTCTTCATATAATTCAGGAAACAGAAAAGACTGCACGAAAAACGGACATCCTTACATTACATAGCTTCCTTTAACTCTACATATTCATCCAACAAATCTAAAATCTTGTCTAAGTTACTCGTATCACTAAACTCTTTCATATATTGCAATTCTGAAACAAATTTATCTGCTTTGTAATGCAGTAATTCCTGCTTTGTTTTACCAAACAACGCTGCAATCTTTCTCACTTCTACAGGTGATAGCATAAGCTTACCTTCGAGAATTCTACACATATCTCTATATGAATAGTTCAGCTTTTCTGCCACCTCTTCTCGACTAATTCCAGATTTCTGCATTAACGTAAAGATATTAATGCCAAGTTTCCTTCCTCTGTTAGCCATAATCTACTTCCTCTTTTCCTTAACTATTTATCAAACACCTCTTAGTTCCCCTACACCTTTCTCACAAAACAAATATAATCTGCGGATTGCTCCCATAATCACATTCCATTCCAGATCAGACGCATAAGAAAACTTCTTACGATATGCCTCCCAAAGTTTCTGCATAACCGGATTGTTTTCCACTTCAGAAAAAACTTCTTCAGCCTGGTTAAGATGCCGTTCTGAGCCCCGCTTATGGGCAGTTGCCAGCAACGCATCATGTAAAACTCTTGGATTCAGCGTGTCTCCATACAGCTGTTCCAAAATGTAAATATCATAGAAATCCCTCATGCGGGTGTTGGTTGTTGTTCTGGTAATAATGGTTTCCAGCTTTTCCGCCAGCACTGTTTCTAAATTGTAGGCCCAAATATCAATTGACCGGTTTTCCAGCATGAGTTTAAAAGAATATCTTACCTCTTTCGGAGTAATCGCATCCCCCGTAGAAATATCAATTTTTAAAGGTGTTACTACACCATCAAAAATTGTATTCATACTAACACGGATTCCCGGATACTCTGCTTCATCCATAATCTCTGAAATACTCTTCAACTGAAATTTAACACCGTCATCAATCGGGGCCGTTACGATTGCAGAAATCAGATTTTCAATGTCCTCCACATTGACATTGGCTCCTTTTATGGTTGCATCTAAATCCATCGTTGAACGGGCATCCAGCCCTACCATAGCAGCTACTAACATCCCTCCTTTTAAGATAAACTTATCACGATATTCAGAAAGAGAAATCCGCTCCAAAAAACGCTCCATCATATAGTTACGCATTAAGATCTGTGCATCTGCAGATTTCTCTCTGGAAAGATTTCGTATTAAATCCTTCAGTTGTTTTGCTGTTTTTATCATAAAAGCACCTCCAAATATTGCCGTAAAATTTTTTCTACCCGAAACATCCCAGCATATTGCATTAAAGTCCGCAGGTTTTTATCTTTTCTGCGAGCATACGCTTTTAATGCCCCCTGAAAAGTCTGTATTTCAATTCTGCTGCGGCTCCGGAGCAAATCGCAAACTGTTCGCTCCATATCATAAACCGGCACAGTATGTCCAAAAGGAGTCTGAGCCGTCGTAATTCCCACACCATGCAGTTCTGATTTAATTGTAAACACTTGAATGCCTTCTGCTTTCATTTTTGTGGGGTTACAGCCTGTTTTAACCGTAACTGTATATTCCATGGGCTCACGATCTGTCAGATCATGAAAAAACAAAGCTGTTTCGTGCGAAAATACTGCCTGTTCAAAGCGCAGATGAAGCAGATACATGGCATCCACCCAGGAATCTTTGGATATATAGATCCCATGTGCAGCCCTTTCCAGGTCTCGTGACCGCACATAATCATAAAACATTGGCTTTGAAATTCCGGCAGCTATAACCTGCGATGTCCGCAACATTCCATCCTGCATAGTCAGCATCTGATCCATCTGTTCAAACTGTTTCATCATTTCACTTCCTTTCGCACTAATATCATATACAATATTAGTCTAAAAGTAAAGTATCGAGGAGTGAATTTTTAAATTTAGATATCTTCATTGTGCCAAATATCTTTTCAATCACCTCCATTTAACATCTATACCGATAGATGTAATTGATTTCGGTATAGATGTCAAATTCAATGGTATCCATTTTCAAATGCCTGCAGCCATCCTCCATTCGGGATAAAGAGTGTTGTGTACTGGCATCTTTCCTTGATTATTCTTGAAAATCTGGGAAAAACTGATCCAAAATCTCCATACTATCCTTAGAAGTATATCCCCATAAGATCGAACTGAGCGCTTCAATCGCTTCCTGCCTTTTTCGGTAATATGTCCGAAAACTGATATCCCGAATATGCGGTCTGAGTTTTTCAATGATTTCTTCTACATTGCGGAGCTGCTGCGGCGAAAGAAATGTGTAATAAATAAGCCAGTAATAGACCTCTCCATTCTTGTGCTTATTACGGAGCAGATCTATGGAAGAATCAAGCAGTTTCAGCATTCGATAGCTTCGCTCAATGCATTTCGCATGATGTTCCGTATCGCTTCCGGACAGATCGGCTCCAGCCAGATATACGGAATCTAAAAAATCCTCAATCGAGCTGCCATATTCCAGTTCAAACCGATTTCGCACCTGTTGAATGGACAGCTCCAAGCTCCATACCACATCCCTGTACTTCTTCAGCAGTTTCCATGTATCGTGATACAATGGGTTCTCTGTAATGTTTCTTTCATCCTGTTTCTTTCTCATGCCAAATTCCCCCTATTCTTCTCCGTAATTGGTAACAATGTAAGTTCAAATGTATAGACCGGCGTATCGCTCCCACACAAAATCATTAGCCCAAATTGCATCTCCGATTCCTTACGCGCGCGGAGTAAATATTCTTCCCTGCAGGCGTTTGATAAGGGAAATAACTTATACTTCGATTTTGCACATCGAAAACAGAAAATTCCTTGTGGCTCAAGGACTTTTGCCATTTTTTCAACGAGAACCTCTATGTTGGATTTTGAAACGCTGGCAAGCTCATCTGAAACACAGATGTCATGCCCGCCGGTATCAGCCGTTTGCTCCTTTTCCTCCTCATCCGGCAAAGAAACTTTAATATTCAGCACCATAGCAACCTCCTCTTTATCAATCAGGACATCTGATATTTGAAACATAGTAGACAAATAATTCTGCAAATAAATAACGCTCCCCGTCCTCCCTGGAAATGTCATAAGAGATATGTAATCCATTCCTGCAAGCTTTTTTAAAATTCTTCCAACTGTAGCCTTTGAAATTCCCCAGCGAACAGCCAATTCACTGTAATTTAACACTGGCAGCCCTGTTCCGTTACGTAAATAGACCACAGGGCCAACTTCAGACCCCTGTACCTGTTCGTCGTTATAAACAGTCGAAAGCCACAAATCCAACACAATATCCATTTCTGAGCAGCGTCCCGCACTGACAAGCTCCGCAGCAGTAGTAACCGGCATAAAGAAAAACCCTGTATCCTTCTGGCAGGGACAATTATAATCCAGAATCGTGTTGTGCTTTTTCCAGCCCCGAATCTTATATTTGATAACCTTTCCTCTGTCAAGGACAAGATATGATATCAAATGCCGTTTCTGAAGCTCATCCAGAATGTCAATCGCCTGTCTCTGAAAATGTGTCCGAAACCAGCCAGATACCTCTTTTACTGTACAGATCCACTCCCCTGGATAAACCGTATAGCTGATTCCGTCGATACGCCGGTAAGATGTACGAAAATTTGCATAGCTGCAAAGTACCATAAAATAAAAAAGACCAGAACCGCCGCCTACGCGAATGCTCTGATCACTCATTAAAGACTGTATAAATTGCCGGTAGATCCGGCAGCGTGGATAGTCCACAATCTGCTTGATTTGTAATTGATATTCAGACATTTTTTTCTCCTTGTTATTTAAAATTTTCCTGATATCAGGATTAAGGGCTTTCCATGTTCCCTTCATACAAAAAAATCTACAGGATACATTTTTGCATCCTGCAGACTATAAATTTTACCTCTATACTTCTTTTTACTATCTTTTCCACGACGAATTTTGTTCACAATTCCTATGATTCCACCCTGTTTTTTCTATCCATATAGTCCATTTAATCAACAATATATAGAATAGTTAAGACCAAATAACACTATATGTAGTATCAAAAGCACTTTCTTCTAGTAGGAGACAAAATATTCCACAGCATTCTCAGGGAAGAACTCCTTAAACTCACCGTAAAGCTGGGCTGCAAGGGTCTTGTTGTGGGCAATAATGAGGGTGGGCTTCTGTAACTGCTGGATCACATTAGCCATGGTAAAGGTCTTGCCGGACCCCGTAACCCCCAGTAAAGTCTGGAATTGATTGCCTTCCTGAAACCCTTTGACCAGCGCCTCAATGGCCTGGGGCTGGTCGCCGGTGGGGGCGTATTCGGAATGTAATTCGAAGATTTTTTGTTCATTTTGCATAAAATCCACCTCCAGATTTCAAAGTAAAAAAGGACGCCTATAAGGCAAAAATTCGTCGTGGAACATTTTATTTTCGTCGTGGCGTTTCCTCGAATCGTGACAAAATAGGTCCACGACGAATGCCGTTCACAATTTGCTTTTTTTCAACCTGCCGTACCCATGTAATTCTATATGGACGAAACAGGAACAAACCATATAAAAAGGACTCAGGCATTGGACTTTAGTATACCAAAAAGCAACGAGCCAAGTGACTGCTTGCAGGCATTTGGCGACTGCCATCGATAGTAGGCGCTCTGCGTCTACTATACCACAAACGCTTTCAAAAGTACAGAAACCGCGAACATCTGTTCTTCCATTTTTACGCTATCTCTGGAAGGAATTTTGTTACATCCACCACAATCTCCAGCAGTTCATTTTTAAACAGCTCATTTTCTTCCATATTGGGAAGCACCATTTCCATATCCCTCTCTATTTCTGGTACTCCATCTGCTATGATCTCCCTGTTGTCAGCATAGACATCCATTGTTATGAGTTCCTTGGCATGCCCCATGAGTTTTGATACTGCTTTCGGATTAAACTCTTCTTTCAGCAAAAGCGTACAATAGGTAC
>ENA-ORTP01000773-ORTP01000773.1-human-gut-metagenome-genome-assembly--contig:-NODE-773-length-37944-cov-3.317612_pt1 | contig 37944 bp, 19 predicted proteins | sample MGYA00241913_ERZ509190 | MGnify/ENA primary metagenome ERZ509190 (study PRJEB26280, sample SAMEA2338839) | human gut metagenome | biome: human gut; feature: human-associated habitat; material: faeces...
AAAAGTAAGTTTCCACCTTGTATGCAACAGACAGGAAAGCTATAATAACTAAATACACACCATAATGGCCGAATACGAAATGCAGGAAATGAACCTGCCCAATAAAGAAGGAAAACGAGTACTCTACCCCCGCCTTGTGCAACGAGGTCAGGCAGACACGGACTACATTGCCAAGACACTGGCACAAAAAAGCGCTTTCAGCAAAGGAGATGTCGTAGGTTTGCTGCAAGAACTGAGTGAAGAACTGGCTTATCAGATGGGACAAGGGAAATCGGTAAAATTGGACGGAATAGGCACTTTCGTTCCTTCACTGGCTTTACGCGCAGACAAGGAACGGGAAACAGGCGAAGAAGACAGCACCCACCGAAATGCACGGAGCATCGTAGTAGGAAGCATCAACTTCCGTGCAGAAAAAGAACTTTTACGCAATACCAACTACAATTGCGAACTGGAACGCTCGCAACAAAAATTCCACCGGTCATCGCAAAAGTACAGCCCCGAACAACGGTTGGAAAGGGCACAACAGTATCTTACCCAGCATCCCTTTATGACGGTAAGTGACTATGCCAACCTGAACGGACTACGCCACACTACCGCCTCACTGGAACTGAGAAAATGGGCGGAACAACCGGAAAGCAACATCGGCACTTCGGGACGGGGTACACACAAGGTTTACGTCCGCAGGTAAATTCGTCAAATAACAGGGACAAATCAGGCAAAACCGCAATTAAGAGTATATGCAATAGAGATTTATCATATCTTTGTTACAGAGACAAACATTTAAAACTCATCAAGAATCATGCGCACATACACGTACCTCTTGTCTTTGTTCGCCTGTCTGATGCTACTGGCAAGCAAAAGTATGGCACAACCTTATACTCTGCGTCACCTGGGCATAGAGGACGGATTATCGAACAATTACGTAACCGACATTGTACAAGACAGCCAGGGATGCATCTGGATAGCAACGGAAGCCGGACTGAACCGTTTCAACGGAAAAGACTTCACCGTTTACAATACCCACAACTCTGACATTGCGGGCGATGCACTAACCAGATTACTGTACGATCCGGAAGAAAACAAACTGTGGGTAGGAACCAAAACAGGAATAAGCCTACTGGATTGCAGAACACAAGAATTTGAGCAATCCACTCCTTTTGACAGTATAGACATGAACAACAACATAGTCTCTATCTCACCGGCTGCCGATGGAGGCATATGGGTTGCCAACCATTACGGGAAAATAGTACACTACAACAAGACAGGCGGAAAAGTAACCATCCTTTCGAGAGAAAACATCCAAGGATTACCCCATTCACACTGGTCTGTCTTCGATAATGGTAAGGGGCAATTATATGTAGGACACTCCGGTGAAGGTATGAGTATCATCGACCTGAAAAGCGGGACTATCAAACGCTATCAGAATGATCCCCACAACCCTAAAAGCCTGCCGGGAAGCAGTGTTTACAGCATCTATATTGATCATCTCGAAAACATCTGGATGGGTACCAACCAGGGTTTAGCGCTTTATAATCCTGTGACAGAAGATTTTCAAATCTTCAGGTACGAAGCCGGAAATCCCGAATCTCTCATATCCGACCACGTATATGAAATAAAAGAAATGCAAGACAACCGGCTTTGGATTGCCACAGACATTGGTGGAATAAGTATACTCGACCTGCGTAACATCACCTTTATGAACCCGAAAGACCTCAAGTTCCAGAACATCACCAATACATACGACAAGCATGGACTTTCTTCGGGAAATATCCGAAGTCTCTTTCAAGACTCATTCGGAAACATCTGGATTGGGAATTACAGTAGTGGGGTGGACTTTATCAGCCACATGCAACCCATTTTCCACACTCTTCCGTACATGATAGAGAAAAAGCAAATTATCAAATATAAATCAGTATGGGGTGTTCATGTCGATGAAAAACAACAAGTATGGCTGGGCAGCGAAAACGAAATTGCCATGTTCAAAGATGGCAATTTGCAAAAGAAATTCGATCTCACCGCTCACCTTTCCAGAACATACGCGCAAGTCTTCACCATACACAGTAGTAAGGAAAATCTTTTTCTGGGACTATATGATGACGGACTATTGAAGTTCGATACCCGGACAAACCGTATAACCCGTATCGATTTAGGGCAAGACTACATAGACGTCAACGCACTGTATGAAGATGAAAACGGAAAGCTATGGATAGGTATGGAATATGGACTCGCCAGCTATGAAAAAGGAATCCTTCGCAGGGAAAAAGAAATTAATAACCAGATATCAAACTTGTCGGTCTACGGCGTCCTGCACGACCGGCAAGGCAAGTTATGGATAGGAAGTTACGGTTCGGGCATCTTCGTTTTCGACAAAGATAATAAATGTGTAATCCAACTTTTAAGCGAAAATGGCTTCTGTTCCAATTCCATCAATCAACTTTATATAGATACCAAAGGGGGGATATGGGCGGCAACTCGGAATGGAATCGGATATATTAAAGACACCAACCATCCTGAAAATTTCATCGGATACAAATATGGGGATGGTCTGGAGGACACCTACGTTCATGCCTTGCAAGAAGATAAAGACGGGAATATATGGTTCAGTACAGACAAAGGTATCTCTTGCTGGAATAGGGAACAAAATAAATTCGATAACTATGATTATCGGGACGGAATACCTTTAGGCAGCTTTACAGATGGCTCCGCTTATGCCGCACAAGACGGTACACTCTATTTCGGCTCACTGAACGGTGTCTGTTACTTCAATCCACAGGATATATCAAAAGAAAATCAGGTTGCTTCCGTACAGATAGTAGAGTGCAAAGGCATTAGCAGCCGCATGGAAGGCAGCAGTGACGAGACACTTATCTTGTCGGACAATGGAACGATAGAGTTACCTTATGACCGGAACTCATTCAGTATCACTTTTATGATTCCGGACTATTCGCAAAGTCAGGTCGTGGAATATGCATATATGATTGAGGAATTAGGAAACACATGGACCAATACACAGGGAGAGAATCAGGTAACCTTCCGGAATCTGTCTCCCGGAAAATATACTTTCAAAGTAAAAGCACGCCTGCGCAACCATGACTGGGACGACAATCGCATTGCTACCATGAAAGTGCATATTCATCCTCCTTTTTGGTTGGCATGGTATGCCAAAGCGTTATATATCTTACTGATTGTTATAGGAATATATGTCTGGTTCCGCTTCTATAAGCGTAAACTAATGCTTGAAAATTCTCTTGAGCTGGAACGCAAGAAAAGTCTGAATGAACAGGAACTCAATAATGAGCGCCTGCGTTTTTATACCAACATCACACACGAACTGCGCACCCCGCTGACCTTAATCCTTGGTCCACTGGAAGACTTGATAAATGACTCAAACCTATCAGCTTACTACAGCAACAAGGTCAAAGTGATTCACAGCAGTGCCATCCGGCTGTTGAACCTAATCAACCAGATACTGGAATTCCGCAAAACGGAAACCCAAAACCGGAAGCTGACGGTTGCTAAAGGTGATTTAGGCAATTTAGTCACAGAAATAGGTTTGCGTTACAAGGAACTGAACCGAAACGAAAAGGTCAAATTCCATATTCAGGTACAGCCCAAGGAAGCCAAGCTCTACTTTGACGCTGATATTATTTCTACAATATTGAACAACCTGTTGTCGAACGCCATAAAATATACACCCGAAGGGGAAATCAACCTGATAATGCATCAGATAGACGATAAAGACAACCGATATATGGAGATAGTGGTCAATGATACCGGATATGGAATAGATGCTGACGCACTCCCGCATATTTTTGACCGCTACTATCAGGTCAAAGGCAAGCATCAGGCATCCGGTACAGGTATCGGTCTGGCCTTAGTCAAGTCATTGGCAGATTTGCATGAAGGTACGCTATATGTGGAAAGTGAAATAGGCAAAGGCACAACTTTTACCTTCCGCATACTGGCAGAGAATACCTATCCGGATGCATTGCATAAGGAAGAAAAGGAAACTGTCATTCAAGAGGAAATAGAAAAGCCCGAAGAAGAAAAAGAAGATACGGACATCCGCCCGATGATACTTGTAGTAGAAGATAACGATGATATTCGCGAGTACATAGCCTCTTCTTTCAGTAGCAACTACCGGATTATTACCGCCATCAATGGCAAAGAAGGTTTGGAACAAGCTCTAAAGCAAATTCCGGACATCATCATTAGCGACATCATGATGCCGATAATGGATGGAATAGAGCTATGCAAACAAGTGAAGGAAGATATACGCACCAGCCATATCCCCGTCATCCTGCTCACAGCCAAAGATTCCATCCAAGATAAAGAAGAAGGATACGAAAGTGGTGCAGACTCCTATCTGACCAAACCCTTTAGTGCCAAACTGTTGAACAGCCGTGTACACAACCTGCTGGAATCCCGCAAAAAGCTGGCACTTATAGTAGCCAATCGCACCAAAGAGTTGAAACCGGAACAACAGGAAGAAACCATCAAACTAAATAAGCTGGATGAAGAATTCCTGACTAAATTCACCACCATCGTAGAGGAGAATATAGACATGGAAAAGATGGACATGTCCTTCATGATGGAGAAAATGAACATGAGCCATTCCACACTCTACCGGAAGATCAAGAGCCTGACCGGAATGTCAGGCAATGAACTCATCCGGAAAATTAGACTGAAAAACAGTTTGCGGTTACTGATGGAAGAAGGGCATAATATTTCAGAAGCTGCCTATGCAAGCGGCTTCAATGACCTTGGATATTTCCGCTCCTGCTTCAGGGAGGAATATGGAATGGCACCATCGGAATATATCAGGTTACGGAAATCGCAAGACTAACGCCCCGTAGCCTGCAAATATTCGCACTTCTTCACCTCATACCGGGCATAAGACTCCACATAGCGGTCCTTACTTTGCTGGAAAAGCGTCTGGGCATCCAGTAAGTCATTCATCGTACAGGTTCCGGCCTTGTAGTAGTCCGTATTCAGGCGAAGATTCTCCGTGGCCTGTTCAATGGATCGCATGGATATTTGCATCTGTTTATAAGCATCCGTCAGGTCGTTCCAATTCTGTTGCATACGGAGGATAAGCAGTTCGCTCTGGTCCGTAAGCTGATTCTCGGCATTGCGTACCTGGAGTTCCTGTTTCCGCACGTCATACGAGCCGCCCCACCAACCGGATAAAGGAATTGAAACTGTGGCAAAACCCATCCAGAAAGGGTGGTCTTTATCCATCAGATTGTCATACATATATCCACCGCCAATGGCAACGGTAGGCAGATATTTGCCAACGGTTATGCGGCGTTGCAGCTTATTGGCTTTAAGGTTTTGCTGCAACAAGTGATATTCATTGGTCAGAACCAGGGAGGACTCAGGATTCCTGTAAAGTCCCTGCGGATGTTCCGGCAAGACTTCGCCAGCGACAGGAGGAACATCCACAATTCCGGAATCTTCTCCTATATACTGTGCCAGCACTTGTTGTGAAAGCGTCAACGCATTCTCAATCTGGCTGCGACTGCTCTCTATCTCGTTCTGCCGCAACTGTACTTGGAGCAGGTCATTGCGCGTTGTCACTCCGGCATTTACCGAAGCTTCGACATCTTTCAGCAGATTAGCCAACTGCGCCTCGACCACGGTAATGGTCTGCAACTTCTCTTTCAACATCACAACCTGCCAGTAATAGTTCTCAGTAGTAAGTTTCACTTCATTTTCCGACTGGTTATATTGCAACTGGTTAACCTGAATGTTTACCTTCGCCAACTTATTACTGTTTACAATCTGCCCTCCCGTGAAAAGCGGCATCGAGGCCGATACGCCTCCTACCACTCCTTTCTTCATAAGTGACATTTGCATTCCAGGTCCCATGTCCAACTGGAGTAATCCTTTGTCAGCCATAAATCCCGTACCTGTCGCACTCAAAGAAGGGAAATACTTGGTGAATGCTTCCTGACTGCCTTGTTTGGCTATTTCCAGATTATTGCCGGCATTCTTTATCCGCACATTGTTTTCAAGAGCCCGTTGCAGGCATTCGTCCAGAGTATACACACGCTGGGCAGAAACCGGAACCAACAGTGAAACCTACTAACAAAAGAAATATATATCGATTCAATTTCTGTTTCATAATGCTGTATCTATTGATTGTTTTACTCATTTTCCATTTTCTCCATAGCTATGCGCTTACGTGTAGAGCCACTGAACATGAACCAGTAGCAGACCGGAAGCACTGTAAGCAAAAATACCATTGTGATGAGTGTGCCGTAACAAATAACGGTTCCCATTGGCATCCACAGTCCGCTGCCTCCCAGTATCATCGGGATGACACCCATGGATGCAGCTGCCGAAGTAAGGAAGATGGGACGCATACGACGACGGGCCGAATGATAAATAGCATCGCGCACACCTAACTTTTCCGTTTTCCGTAATTCTTCAGCGTAGTCTATCATGATAATACCGTTACGCACAATGATACCCATCAGGCTAACAACGCCCAGAATACTGGTTACGCCGAAGTCCACGCCCTGCACAAGTACTCCTACAGCCGTTCCAAACACGCAAAGGGCCATACAGGCAAAGATGAGCAAGGCAATATTGACATTACGGAAATGGATCAGCAAGATAAAGTAGATAATAGCGGCAGCAATCAGCAATCCGGCCAGAATGGGAGGCAGTTTCTCTTCACTATCTTCCAGGTCACCGCCATAAGTCAGGGTTACATCAGGAGAATATGAAAGATTCGCTACTGCTTTCTGTACTTTGCCGGTTACGTCCATACCATTCTCACCGCGCTGAAGATCTGCCATGACAGTAATCGTATAAATGCCGTTGCGACGTACAATCTGACCGTTCTCCCATGCCGGAACCACATCGGCCACTTGCCGCAAAGGTACATTCGCCAGTCCTCCGGCAACAGGTATGAGTTCGTCTTCCAAATCACAACTGTTGGCCGAATCTGCCTGGGAGTTCTTCAACTTGACAGAAATATCGTAATCACCTTCCCAAACGGTTGTTACGGGGATACCACTGCCGTAACGCATGGCAAGGGTGGTTTCCAGCATTACATTACTGATACCCAACCGGGTGGCTTCATCTTCTTTCAGTACGACGCGGGTAGTGGCAAGCGGATCATTAAAGTTAGTGCTTACCAATACCAGTTCGGGCATGGAGCGCAACAGTGCCGTCACCTTTTCGGCTTCACGACGTAATGTGTCGATATTCTCACCGCTGAGGCGTACTTCAACAGGGTACGTCGCTTCGTTATAGCTCAGTTGCTTAAAGCGTACCAAAGCTTCCGGGAAGTAATCGGTATACTTAGGCGCATATTCATTCAGTAGGTCTTCCGTCGCTTGGTTGCTTACCGTATTGACAATGAATTGTGCAAAATTAGTCCCGGCTATCTGTGGAGCGTAGGCTGTCTGGAAACGTGGAGAAGCACAACCCACAAAGGATGCCACAGACACTACACGCGGATCATTGCGCAGGATATGTTCCAGGCTGTCGGCCATTTGGCCGGTCTTCTCTACAGCGGTTCCCGTAGGCAGGGAAATTTCCACAGCAAACTGGTTGCGTTCTGCTATCGGCATCAATCTTTGCGGCAATTTACCCATCAGGACGATGCCTATGATAATAGAAAGAAGGCCTAAAGCCATCGTCATACGGGGCCAGGTGAAACAGAGATCCAGTAATTTATTATAGTATTTCTGCAAAGCATCGAGGAAGGAAAACTTCTTTTTTCCATTCTTATTTGTTGCGCTCTCCATCGGTTTGCGAATGAAATAGAACTGCATAAACGGCACCAGCAATGCAGCCACTAACAAGGATACTCCCAACACGATGCTAATGGCCCAAGGGAAACTAACCAGAAAATCCTGTATCTGTCCTGTTGTTGTGATAAGGAAGGGGAAAAAGGTGATGCTGATGGCACACGTCGCCGAGAATATCGATTTAAAGAAATGCGTAGCACTCTGTATCGAAGCATGCCAGCGCGACACACCTTCACCCAACTTTTCCAGATAGCTATCGATAATGACGATTGAGTTATCCACAATCATCCCCAAGGTTACAATAAGAGCCGCCAAAGTCACGGTATTCAGTTCGATATCAAAGGCATGAAACAATCCCAATGATATGAATATTGTAATAGGTATAGTGGAAGCGGCTACCAGTGCCACACGCATAGGCAACAGGAGCATCACCACTATAATCACCGCTATAATGGCAACCAACAGTTCGTGCAGGAAATTATCCACACTATCTCCTACTACCTGGCTCTGATCAGTGATACAGAAAAGGTTGACATCCGACGGTAATGACGGTTGAAACTCTGCAATCGTCCGGTTTATCTCCTCTCCCATTTGAACGATGTTCTTGCCTTTCTTCATCTCTATACTTAGCAAAAGGCATTTTTTACCATTGTTAGTGATATAGCTGTCGGGGGCAGGATATTCTTTTACCACACGGGCCACGTCCTTCAGACGAATGTTATTTCCCATCGGATCAGTATAAACAATTTGTTCCTGCACATCGCGTACCGTATTCAATGACTTAGCCACATAGACAGGCTGAACATATACAGGATTCTTCACCCGACCGCCCGAAGTAGTGAAACCTTTCGTAAAAAGGGTAACGGCGAGTGTCTGTTCAGTCAGCCCGTATTGCGAAAGTTTATGGGTATCCAGATATATGGAGATCTGTTCCTTTTGCATTCCGCTTACCGTCATACGCCCGATGCTGTTGATACGGCGCAGGCGGTCTTGCAGGGCATCCATATAGTCGTCCAGTTCACGATAGGTCTTGTCCACACTTTCCATAGTGATGAGCAAGGCGGAAGTATCGCCAAAATCATCCATTACCTGTACAGCCAGTACATTCTTGGGCAATTGCGCCTTGAAAGTGGAAACACCGTGCTTGAACTTGCTCCAGAATTCATCTTTGTTATTCAGCTCGTCATTGAGTTGTACCTGAATATAGACAATGCCATCGCGGCTCATGGAGAAAGTCTTATCTTTCTTCACTTCTTTATAGCTGAAAATATAATTTTCCAAGGGTTTGGCTACCTGTTCCACCATTTCCTCTGCCGTGTTGCCCGGAGCTACTGCCACTACAATACCCTGACGGATTGTGAAGTCAGGAAATTCATTCTTGCGCATATTCGGTAAACTGTAAATTCCAAAAGCAACAAGGCAACACACAACGAGAATTATAATCTGGCGATAGTGCATCGCCCATTCTACTGCGTTACGTTTCTTATTCATTATCTTATATTTTGTCGGTGATGTGACTAATATTTTGATTGTTCCTCATTTAGTTATAAAACCACGGATGTATTCTCACATACCTTCTGCTGTCCTTCCACAATGATTTCCTCACTCTCCTCCAAACCGGACAGCACAACGACTCCTTCACTTGTAAATCCTCCGCATTGGATAATGCGTTTACTGGCTTTTCCTCCGGCATTCACCCAGACGAAGGAACGGTTCTGTTCGTCCAGTTGGACAATGTGGGCAGGAATAACATGAAGTGTTCCCATCCCCGTACCGGACAAGACCGCTTCCACCACCATACCCGGCATCAACTCTTTATCAGCATCATCCACCCGTATCTTGACATCGTATGAGCGTGAAAGCGGATTGGCTACAATTCCTTTTTCTGTTACTGTTCCCGCGAAGACACGCCCGTTCAAGGCAGAGACGGTAATCGTTGCCTTTTGTCCCGTGGCAATGGCGGCAATCTCTGTCTCCGGAACGGCAATCTTCACTTTCAGCTGATTGGCTGTCACTAATTTGACCACCGGTAAGCCCGGCATTATATTCTGCCCTACCTCTGCCATCTTTTCCGATATGATTCCACTGAAGGGCGCATAGAGTTTGCAATCATCCAAATTCTTGCGCGCCACTTCTTCCATTGACTTTGCCTGTTGCAACTTACTCTGCACTTCCACCCACTTTATCTCGGGAAGGCTTCCTTTATCATACAATTCCTTCATTCTCCGATAGGCATCTTCTGCTTGTTCCAGTGAGGCTTTGGCAGCATCATAGCTGCTCTGCATGGCAAGCGGATCGACCGTAGCAATAAGTTGGCCTTTCGCTACCCGGTCACCCAAACCCACATGTACCGTTTTTACCGTTCCCATAATCGAAAAGCTAAGCGAAGTGCTGTTCGCTTCTTCCACCGTACCGGAAAAACGTTCCGTTCCATCTATCTCAGAAGAAGAAACTCGTAAAACTTTCACCTTTACCGGACTCATAGTAGTCTGTTTGTCTCCATTATTCTGGCAACTCGTCAGGCCAAATAATAGCAATAGCACCGTTACATTACAAAGTTGTCTCATACTTTTTTCCATTTTTAGTTCATTATTTCCGGTGCAAAGGAAAATGATTTATCGAAAGGGCTTAATTTCCATATTACCACAGAAGTGTTCTATTTTTCAAAACAAATATCAAATAAGCTAAATAGGACACTATTCTGGAAATATCTATCATCTACATCTACCGGATATTCTGTTTATTTGCAACCAAAAAGAAATATAGTGTATGGAGGCAAAGCTGAGATCAGGATGTTTGGATGATGTCTTGGTAAAAAAGATATCTGTATATAATGACAGCCGCATAGCTATCATTGATGAATTGCAAAGTTTAAATATAGAACAGGCTGTAAAAGTTGAGGCATACATCATCTTGTTGTGCGTAAAAGGAAAAGGTTCGCTCTATATCAATGGAGAATCGAGAATGATACACGTGAACGATTTGTTCATTTGCCATCCTAATATCATATTGGAAAATAGTATGATAAGTATTGATTTTGAATGCCGTTGTATCTGTCTGTCATCGGAGTACATGAAGCAATTACTCCTCATAGCGGGTGAAAGCTGGGACTTGAAAATGTTCATTGAGAAAATCCCCATTCTTTCATTGAATGCAGAAGAGGCAGAGTTGTTTTGCCAATACTATTCCCTGTTGCGTTCTAAAATGCTGGGCACTCCCTGCAAACATCAAAAGGAACTGATCGACTCTCTGATCCAAGCATTTCTTTATGAGTTTCACGATGCACTGGAACGCTTCATCAAGCTGAAACCGCCAACATTCACCTCGGGCGAAAACTTATTTAAGGAGTTCATCAGTCTCTTGTCTTCATCATACCCCAAAGAACGCATGATTGGATTCTACGCTAACCAACTGTATGTTACTCCTAAGTACTTATCGGCAGTCTGCAAAGAAGTCAGTGGACAGACGGCTTCCGAACTCATCACTCAATACATGGTGAAAGATATTTTGTATCTGTTGAGAAACTCTCAGAAGAGTATTAAAGAAATAGCCAATGAACTGAATTTCCCCAATCTGTCTTTTTTTGGAAAGTACGTAAAACAGCATTTGGGTATGTCGCCTAAACAGTATAGGGAATCTTCATATGGTTAATATAAAAGGGCAATCTTCTTGATTCGAAGATTGCCCTCTCTTATAAATACTACCTACTGAAAACTGTGACTTAAAAAACTACCCTTTGTTTATTAATACCAATCTTATGTTAATCTATAACCTATTGTCGATGTTGCAAAGATAGGGTGAAATTTCTATTCAGTAGTAGCACAATTGTTTCATAAAAGGTGATAAATCAGTCAATTTTCAGTTTATCCCCCGATAAATCGACTTTAAACAGGTGCGGAATACGAATATATCGCCCGTTCACATCTTTATGACTATGAACCGACATCATCCACTCACCATCCAAAGTACGGAACAACATTCCATGTCCGAAGTTAGGCGGAGTGATCGGTTCTTTCTCTTGTATCCAGGGGCCATCCAGAGTTCCGCTTTCGGAATAGGCAACGCCTTGTGTATAGTCCTGGAATACCCAGCTTGTCCATATCATACCTAACCGGCCCGTACCTGTGCGGAAAAGCCATGGTCCGTCGGTTACACGGTTGGGCAATACTTTGTCCCCCATCTTCTCACGGCTCCATGGAGAGTCACTGGCACGGAAAAGAATCTTTCCTTTGCCGATGGAACCGCTTAAATCGGGCTTTAATTCGATCTTTTCCATCGTACCGTTCCAGTTTTGCAGCCATTCGTGGCAATAGATCATATAAGGCTTGCCGTCATTGTCCACCCAGAATGTGCCATCAAGGGTAGGCATATTCTCGGGCAGGTAAGTGGGGTCTTTCATAGGCCTATAAGGGCCATCCGGTTTATCACTGACCAAGATGTGGCTGGCACGACGGGGGATGACGTTTCCTTTTACGGTATCAATCTTGATGGCGTTGTTCGTAAAAGTGGCGAAATAGTAATATTTTCCGTTGTATTCGTGCAGTTCGGCTGCCCAAATTTCGGGTTTAGGGCCCATCCAGGAGTCAGGATCAGTTTCTGCTACACGATAAGGGCCTTCCCAACGGGCAAGGTCTTTACTTTTCCAGAGGAGGCCGCCGGTACCGGTCATATAATAAATGGAGGTTTTCTTATCGGTCAGTATGCAGGGGTCACTCAGGTGGATGGAATCGAGAGGGATGTTGGTACGGAAACGGTTTGGGACCTTCTGCTGGGCAGATACAAGGACAGAACACAAGGTAAATATAAACACCAATAATTCTTTTCTCATATTAGTTCTTTTAATATAATGAGAATAGTACGCGGACGATGCGGATAAGGCGGACAAACACGGAATAGTCACAAATCCGCGTTTGCCCGCTTCATCCGCGTCGTCCGCGTATCTATAACTTATTCAATTTCTATACCGTGTTGTACCGGAGTAAGAATGAACGTAAATTCATAGTCACCATAAGGTAACTGATACTGTGGCAATGGCCATGCACCCCAACTGTTCACACATCCTAAACCCATCTGAGCCTTGTCGATGCAGAGATTTGTCAGGTTAGCTTCTTTCACTTCGGGAGAGTGGCTCTGACCTTTGTCCCAACCATCGTCCAAAGACTCGATAGTATAGTGTAGGGCTGATGCGGAGAACGGAGCGTCAGCTACAATCTGCAAACCGCGTCCGGCATCGTTCAATTGCTTCCACCAGCGGATATCGGTCTTCGTACCTGTTTCCTGCGGACGGATATAAGAATAGAATTGTTCATCTACACTCTGGCGATACAATCCCAGATCTGTACAATGATTGCGGTCACTGTAGTTCTCTACCGGGCCACGGCCATAGTATTCTACAGTTTCAAAAGCCTTGGGCATCTGCATCTGCATACCGAAACGGAACATATGAGATACTTTAGCCTGCGGATCGGCAGTCATCTTCTGAGTCACTTTTACAGCACCCTTGTTATTGATTACATAAGTAAGATCCAGTTTGGCAGAAACATTCTTCATTTCGTATTCTGCACGTACCACTGTCTGATTGTCTACTGTCTCCCATTTGAAGGAAGTCAGCTTCAGCCCCGGGTTCTTCCAGGCAGCGAATTTCTGTTGCAAACCTGCACCGAAATCATTGTCCGTAGGTGCACGCCAGAAGTTAGGTGCCAGTTCGGCATCTTCGTTCATCAATTCCGTGCCTGCTACGTTGTAGCGATTCAGGTAACCGGTATGTTTGTTGAATTCCAGACGGAAATTATCACCGTTGATAATCAGATAACACCAGTCGTTTTCCTGGATTTGAGGAGCAACGGTAGGAGTATTCACTACTTCCACATTCTTCAGGTCCATGGCAGGAGCTTTGTAGGGGTTCAGTACAAGTTGGTCTTTGGCTACGGCATATCCGGCGGGAAGCAGACCTTCGCGGTTCTTCAGGCGATAAGTTACATTCAGCAACCATTCTTTGCATTCGCAGGCTTTGCCGATGTTCAGTTTCACTTTGGCAGTCTGCTGCGGAGCTACGTTGAGGTCTTCTACACGACCGGTACGAATTACTTTACCGTTAGCAAGCAATTGCCAATCCAGATAGTAAGCGGAAAGGTCACGGAAGAAGTTTTCGTTGTACACGTTCACTTCACCGTTCTTCAGGTCAGCGGGAGTTGTCCAGATGTTCTGGTAATAGTAACCCACTTCGTACATGTGCGGATTGGGAACACGGTCGGGACTGATCAGACCATTATCACAGAAGTTCTTGTCGGAACCGTCGTAACGGTTGAAGTCACCGCCATAAGCGTAGATAGTAACACCGTCTTTGCCTTTCCAACGAACGGACTGGTCTACGAAGTCCCAGATGAAACCGCCTTGCAGGTTGGGGTATTTACGGATCAGATCCCAATATTCTTTGAAACCGCCCTGTGAGTTACCCATAGCGTGGGCATATTCACACTGGATAAGAGGCTTCTTGGCATCTGTACGCTGGCCATATCTTTCCATGTGCTTGTAATCGGCATACATGGGGCAGTCGATGTCGGTAAATTCGTTTCCGTGCGCCTGTTCGTATTGTACGGCACGGCTGGAATCTTCATTCTTGATCCAACGGTAGCAAGCTTCAAAATTAGGTCCGAAACCGGCTTCGTTACCCAATGACCAGAAAATAATGCTGGGATGATTGAAGCCGCGTTGTACGTTGCGCTGGTTACGTTCCATGTGAGCTTTGGCATAGTCGGTGCGTTTAGCCAGTGTCTTTTCACGATAACCCATACCGTGTGATTCGACATTAGCCTCAGCCACTACATACAAACCGTATTGGTCGCAAAGGTCGTACCACAGATTGTCATCAGGATAGTGACAGGTACGCACAGCGTTGATATTAAATTTCTTCATGACCTGGATATCCTGGATCATGCGTTCGGGAGATACGACATAACCACCATCCGGATCAATTTCATGACGGTCGGCACCTTTGAAGAGAACAGCCTGACCGTTTACTAATATCTGGTCACCTTTCAATTCAATCTTGCGGAAGCCTACCTTAACGGGGATCACTTCGTTGCTGCCTTGCAAAGTGGCACGCAATGTATAGAGGTAAGGAGTTTCAGCTGTCCATTTATGCGGATTTTCCACATTCATCAGAATGGTACCGCTACCTTTAGCTGTTTCTGTAGCTACTGCCTTGCCAGCAGCATCGAGTAATTCCAGGTTCACATTACCGCTGCCTTTCAGGTCGAGCGTCACACGCAGAGAACCATTTTTGTATGCCTCGTCCAAATCCGGAGTGATACGGATGTCCTGGATACGTTTCTTGTTGCGGGCATAGAGGTAGCAATCACGTCCCACACCACTGTAACGGAAGAAGTCCTGGTCTTCCAGGTAGGTTCCATCACACCAGCGGAATACCTGGAAAGCGATGAGATTCGTTTGTCCGGGTTTCAAATAAGGAGTCAGGTCGAATTCGGCTTCGAGCTTGCTGTCTTCGCTATAGCCTACATAACGGCCATTTACCCAGAGATACATGTTGGAGGTTACAGAACCGAAATGAGCGATAATGTCTTTCCCTTTCCAGTCGGCGGGAACAATGATTTCACGACGGTAAGAACCTACATGATTGTTCTCTGTCGGAACTTCAGGAGGGTTGTTCTGGAACTGGTTACGCCAGGCATAGCCGGTGTTCACATAAATAGGATCGCCATAACCATTCAATTCCCACACAGCGGGAACTTGCAGATTATTCCAGCCTTTGTCATTGAAACCTACTTTCCAGAAGTCGGTAGGACGCTGGTCGGCATTGCGTACCCAAGAGAATTTCCAGGTACCGTTCAAAGTCATGTAATTAGTAGATTGGGCTTTCTTGCCTTGCATGGCGGCATCTGCCGATTCATAGGCAAAGTAATTAGTGTGCATGGGAGCACGGTTCACGGCATTGATCTCCGGATCAAGCCACTCTTTAAAGGACTGTGCATTTGCAGTCAGAGCCAGGGCCGCAAAGAGTCCGGTAATAAGATGTTTCTTCATGGATATAAAATTAGTATGTTTGTAGCGGTACGAAGAATATTTTCTGCATACCGCTACAAAGATAGGGTGAATGAACTTTTTTTAGGGGGAATAATAGTTCAAAAAAGGGGGAATAGAGTTCAAAGAGCTTGTAACTATTCCATCCGGTACACTCCGAACGAACGTGGTTCAAGTTTCAGTTTCAGAGATTGCCCTTCTACCTGTACCGGACGTACACGGGGAACAATCGCTTCCTGATCCAGCGTATTTACTGTGCGCCAATTGTCATTCTGTAAGTAAGTGCAGGAACCGGCAACCAACTGACGTTTCTTCAAACCATTGAAATCGATCTGAACATCGGCAGGCTTACTGCTTGCATTCACCAGTTTCAGGATGATTTCTCCGGTAGGTGCATTCAGTGCAGCTGTTGCATAGAGGCTGTCCTGCCCCGCTACTGCTTTGCCATCCATCTTCAGGCTGAGCACATCGGTACCGGCATTCATGCCGTACATTTGCTGAACGTAATAGTTCGGTGTGCGCATCATGCGCAGGTTATCGAACCAGATCAGGTCCGGATTCCACTGCCAAGCGTCTACGTGGGCAAACAACGGCGCATAAGTAGCCAGATGAACAACATCCGCATTCCGTTCCAGTCCCGTCATAAAGGCAGCTTCGGAAAGGGCGGCGAGGAAGTTGTTATCCTTCTTCGTGGAATGATCGTGTGAAGCATATTCTCCGGCGAAAACCTTCGGACCTTTACGGTCGTAATTGTCATAGCGTGACGCATTGCCAAAGAACCAATCAGGATTCATGTAGTAGTGTTCGTCCACCAGGTCTACACCGATACGCTTCATTTCGGGCCAGAGATAATCGAATTTATCACCGCTGGCACTCGGGCCGGAGCTACCTACAACCTTCACATTAGGGTATTTCGCACGGATAGCTTTTGTGAAAGCTTCCAAACGTTCTACATAAACCTTGTCCCACTGTTCATTACCGATACCGATCATCTTCAGATTGAAGGGTTCGGGATGTCCCATATCGGCACGCACCTTTCCCCACTTGGAAGTAACAGGGCCGTTGGCAAATTCAATCAGGTCGAGTGCATCCTGTATGTACGGATCGAGTTCATCCATCGGAACTACTTCGTTGCTTTCGTACTGGCAGGAGAGCCCGCAGCTGATTACCGGAAGAGGTTCTGCACCGAGGTCTTCGCTCAACAGGAAGTATTCGAAGTAACCAAGTCCCAAAGTCTGGAAATAGTCAGGGAAGGCTTTATGTTTGAAGGTGTAGTTCCAGCGGTTTTCATTCAGAGGGCGGTTTTCAACAGGACCTACGGAATTCTTCCACTGGTAACGGGTTTCAAGACTGTTACCCTCGATGATACAACCACCGGGGAAACGGAATACGCCCGGGTTAAGGTCATAAAGGGCTTGTGCGAGGTCGGCACGCAGACCATTCTCACGTCCTTTCCAAGTATTCACAGGAAACAGGGAGATATGGTCCATATCTACCGTCCCCTGTGTTTCGAGGACGATACGCAGGCGGGCATGAGCGTCTGTGAAAGGAGATTTCAGCACCGCCGTCAGCTTTTGCCAGTTATTGCCGCTGACTTCGATTTCTTTCTTCAACAGATTCTGTGCATTGGAGTTGACGAGCTCGATGGAGAGCTTCATCGGCTTCGCATCCGGCGTGCGGGCATAAACGGAGAAACGGTATTCTTCGCCTTGCTTCACACCGATGCCGCGGTAACCTTCATTATCCAGTCCGGCACGCAGTAGGCGGCCGTCGTTCACTACGCGTACATAGTGAGGATTGCGGTCAAAACAAGGATCTGCATCCTGAACGGTTACATTACCGAAAGGCACCCAACCCACGAAAGGTTGTGGGAATTCAAAAGAACGGTTCTTTACCAGTTCGGCATACAGACCGCCATCGGCACCGAAGTTGATATCTTCGAAAAAGATGCCATACATTTCAGGTTGTATCTTTGCCGTCGGTTTGGAAACGTCGACGGTCATCACATGTTGCTGCGCCTGCACACCCAGTGCAAGGGACAGGACTAAAAGGGTGGTTAGTTTTCTCATGGTTGATATGATTAATAAGAATATTTTTAATTATCATTTACCAACGACTTGATGAATACGTATCACTGTAAACGAATAAGCCGGCATTGAGTAAGAAAAGTCATTTCCTTCTACCTTGAAATCAGAAGAAGCGGGTTTAGCTCCTCTGTCTTTCGGATCACCTGTCAATATCGTTTTTGTAGCCGAAGGATTTACCAAAGTAACTCCGTCCAACTTCACCTGGGAAGAAACTTCCACCGGAAGCATATTCACTAACTTCACGATATAATCTCCGGTATTAGCGTCTTTCACAACTGATACTCCGACACGTTTCTTCACGGCATCCCAACCATTATTCAGTTTTACCGTAGAAGACAGGTATTCGGTACCGGCGTTCTGACCATACATCTGTTGAGTATAGTAGCCTACCGTGGGTCTCACTTCCGTATTATTGAAATAGATCAAGTCCGGATTCCATTGTGTATGACCATCTTTAGCCAACAACGGAGCATAGGAAGTCATTTCTACCACGTCACCGTTACGTTCTACGGCCGTCAGATAGAGAGCTTCGGCAAGCGCAGTTTCTACATTATTGGGGCGTCCCGGCAGGTGGGCGGCATATTCGCCTAAATAGACTTTCGCTTTGCTACGGTCGTAATGATCGTAATATTCCTGATTGTGAATCATCCAACCCGGTTCTACGTAATAGTGCTCGTCTACCATCGGTACACCCAGTTCGGTAGCAAGATCCCAACCTACTTCATAATCCGTACCTTCGTAGAACGGACCGGTAGTACCAATCACGGTAACTTCAGGATGTTTTGCTTTCACTGCATCAAATATCATCTTAAAGCGTTCCACGAAGACAGGTGTAATCATGTCCTCATTACCGATACCGATGAACTTCAGATTGAACGGTTTCGGATGTCCGGCTTCCGCACGCTTCTTACCCCACACGGTTTTGCGGGCATCTCCGTTGGCATATTCTATCAGGTCGAGAACATCTTGGATGTACTGATCCATTTCTTCCATCGGAACGCCACCCTGCTGTCCCATGCAAGTCAGTTCATCCTTGGAATGGTGGGCGCAGGTACCAGAGTTCTGACAAGGTACACCGGCTGCAAGCACAGGTACGGGTTCCGCACCCATATCTTCACAGAACAAGAAGTATTCGTGGTATCCCAGACCGCGTGTCTGATGGTATCCCCAAAGATTGCGGAGCGGCTTGCGGGCTTCCAACGGACCTATAGAGCCTTTCCAATCATAAATATTATCTATTCCATCGCCATGAGCCACACAACCACCGGGGAAACGTACGAAACGGGGATGCAAATCGGCAAGCGTTTGTGCCAGATCAGCGCGGAGTCCGTTCTTACGACCTTTGAAGGTCTTTTGCGGAAAGAGGGAAATCATATCCAGCGCATACTTGCTGACAGCCTGGGGAACAATGGACAAAGAGGCAGCCGCCGCATCGCTTGTGGCTGTCAGGACTGCTTTCTGTTGTTTCCAATCTTTAGATGTTACGTTTACGGCAGTTTGTGCTATAATTGTTCCATCTTTATCAACCAAGTTCACAAGTACCTTGCCTCCTTTCCCCTCAAGCACTTTGCCAAAGAGTGAGAAGTCATATTTCTCGCCTTTCTTCAAGGCTATGCCGTCGAAACCGGCATTCACCAATGCAGTTTGTTCAGCTGCATTCACATCGAAAACTGCATAATGGGAGTTATTAGGATGAATAGGATTCTCCGTTGCAATGCTCAATGTAGCATCACTGCCCTGAACACTCCAGGAGTGAGTACTATTCCAGTTCTGATCGTTACCACGGTCGGTCGGGGTATATTCAAAGTCGCGGTTCTGAACCAGTTCGGCATACAAGCCGCCATCAGCTCCATAGTTGATATCCTCAAAGAAAATACCAATCAGATGCTTGCTGATTTCTTTCGCCTGACCTGCATTCACCTGAATAGTAGCCTCTACAGGCTTGAGGTTGGCAAAACGTACAGGGTCTTGCTCGGTACGCTCGGCATTCAGTGACTGGCGGTATTTCTTATGTTCGGCATAGCGGATGATCTGCTGCACGGTAGTATAGGGAACTTCCTGTACCCAGCCTTCTTCTTCGGAACCATTCACCAATACCTTCTTCTGAGTGGTGGGATACACATCTTTGGGTTCATACTTGCTACGTTCTTCGGGAGAGAAATAACTCTGTGCTTCCCACTTCTGCAAGTCGGGAGAGGTTACATAGGCAAGTGCCTTACCGGTATTCGTAGCTTCCCAGATGCAATGCCATTTGCCATCAGCACGGGTTTGCATCAAATGGGGCTTGAACATAGTCTTTGCCCGTCCCCACGGACCGAAGTCGGAATTCACATAGGCAAATCCATCGGCCACGCTAAACCACTTCTCTCCGTCGGGACTCCAGGCAAACTTCAGGCCGCTGCGTCCGTCACGGTTCGAATAGGAAAAGAGGTACACCTGATTCGGTTCATTCGTCACGCCCTCCACCTTTGCCTGCACAGGGAAGACAAAGGACAGAAGTAAACATACACTTAAAAATCTAATCAATCTGTTCATGGTATTATTTATCGGGTTATTTGTTTTCAATACATTTGTATCGACCTATTTCCAGTACTTTCTCAGCTTCTCAGCCTCTTTCTTAGTGATGTGGATTACTGCTCCATGTTTCGGTGAAGAGAAGTTAGTCGCCTTCATCACACCTTCATTGAAGTGTCCCAGATCTTTGAAGTTCACAAAGTCAGTGGTTTCACTGAAACCGAAATTATGAGGATTGATACCATAGATGTCATACATTACCACCCATTTGTCTTCGCCGATGCGCTTCCACATGTTAGGAGCTTCGCAGGCTTTCGGTTCCGGATCTACCCATTCCGGCAGGTAAACATATCCACGGTTGATATATTTCGATACAGCTTGTTTGATGCCCGGTGTTCCGTCGTGAGCAACGTAAAACATGTGATATTTATCACCTACTTTCGTGATGTCGGCATCAATAGCTGATTTGGTAGCATCGGGATATTGGAACAATAGGCGGGGTTCTGTTTCCAGACCGTCGAAATCTTCGTTTACATAAGCATAGTACAGCATATTCCGTGCATTGCCCATGCGCATGGTGAAGTAGATCATTATTCTGCCTGCATGTTCATCGTAGACCAGTTCAGGTGCCCAGGCACAACCGATCTCATCATATCCGGGGAAAGTCTTGTCAATACGGACCACATGGTGTGTCCAGTTTACAAGGTCTTTTGATTTCATCAGGACAAAACCACGGTTGTTACCCCAGCCGTATTTGGCTCCGTCACGCTCCCACTCGGTGTTGCGCAGACCTTTCTGTTGGGCAAAGATGTGCAGGTCGGTCATGGCAATGTAGAAAGTACCATCCGGTGCACGATAGATATGCGGGTCACGGATACCTTTCTGTTCGGCAATCGTATCACCGGCGATAATGGGCTGACCGTTATTTACATCCGTAAATGTATATCCGTCATCGCTGACTGCGAAATATAAACTATGTGTATCGTCTTTGAAATAGGTAAACAGATAGGCTTCCATTTCCTTTTCATTCGTTTTCCAGTCCTGAACCAGTACGGCGCCACCTTGCGGTTGGAGGGTCAGTTGGAGTTTGCCGTCAGCTTTCAGTTTCAGAGTTTGCAACTGGGGTTGCAGTTCTTTATCATCATTATAGAATGAGAGAGTCTCTCCTGCAAGCATAGGTAATTCGAGTTTCAACTTCAGTACTTCTTTTGTACCGTTAACGGCAGCTACATACCATTGTTTGCCGTGACGACGTGCAACAACTGCATATTTTCCGGGATAACCATCAATAAAACGTGTTTCATCCCACGTAGTAGGCACCTGTTTCATAAAATCCAGGCAAACTTGCGGGGCATCCGTCAGGTTGTTGGGTGCCAAAGCATAATTCTGAATAGGATTCTGGAACAACACAGCTGTTGACAACTGGAATACATCCGTCGTGCGACGGGTAGTTCCACCATTGTTCCCCCGGTTCAAACGCTTGTTCAGGAAAGTACCGCCAAATTCCATGCTGCCCACCGCATTACGGATAAAAGGATGCAGGCAGGCATTGAAAGCCTCTTCATCACAGAAATGTTGGTTGAAAATCAGATTCTCGGAAGCCAGTACCGCTTCGCTGCCTACATAGTTGGGATACATCCGCTCCCATCCGCGAGGCACTGTACAGCCGTGGAAGATTACCATCAGACCGTGATCGTCAGCATCACTCAGAATACCTTCGTACAAACGCATGGTTTCCTGTTTGTCTCCACCGAAGAAATCGACTTTGATACCTTTCACACCCTGTTCCTGAAGCCATTTCATTTCACGCTTGCGGATAATCGGATCATCCATCATATTGACAGGCCCTTGCTCGATATCATTCCAGTAGCCGCTTGAACTGTACCACAGGAATACATCCACACCCTTACCTTGTGCATAGTCAATGAGGGATTCCATACGCTTATGGCCGATTTTCGTATCCCACCAGTTGTCAATCAGCACATATTCATAACCCATTGCAGCAGCCAGATCAACATAACGCACCTGATCATCATAGTTGATACTGCCGTCCTGCCAGAGTATCCAGCTCCAGGTTCCACGTCCCATCTGATAATCATGTTCCGTTTCATACAACGGTTCCACTACATCCCAGATCACAGTGGTTTCTACAATAGGCTTCAATGTCTCACCTACCGTAATCGTACGCCAAGGGGTAGAACCCGGTAAAGCGAAAGCGGGGGCAACTGTTCCGTTACCATTATTCTCTTCAGCCATCGGGAAAGCTACCGTATACAGATTTCCTTCTGTTACATCGCTCAGGCGCGAACCGCAATAGCGGCTGTCTACTCCTGTCTCACTGACAAGTACCCAGCCATTATCTCCTATGCGGAACAGGCAGGGGAAAGTATATCCATGTCCGTATTGTGAACGGACATCCATCGGAGCATCCGCCTTATATTCTTCTTCATAACTCGGTTTTGTCCGCTTCCAGCCTATCATAGCATCACTTTGCGGACACATGAAGGTAGTAGTCTGTTCAGGAAAACGGAAGCCGGTCGCTTCGCTGTTCACAACAAGGCTTCCCCGCTCGCCCTGGCGGGGCAACGTATAGCGGAAAGCAACATCATTATTGCTCACACGGAATATTACGTCCATCTTCTGCCCTTTTGCATTGACAAAAGCACATACCAATTCATTGGCCTGATAGTGTATCTTGGAAGCTTTGATACGCGATTGCATGTAAACGGTATCAATTTTCCTTTCTTTATGCCCAGTCAGTTTCATTGCTTTCGCGAAGTCTCCCACATTGGTCTCCAGACCCAACGGAGATGATTCCAACATCTGTTTCCCGCTATAGGTGAGAGAATACGATGCTTCCTTCCCTTCCGGGCACGAAACTGTTAGTTGTAATTTACCGTCAGGTCCGCTGACGGTTACATTCTGTGCTGTCAGCGGCAAGGCTACCGCCATACATAAAAAAGCTAATCCCTTCAGTTTGTTTCTCATGATCAAATAATGTTTCTCTGGTATTTTAATAGTCATATAATTAAAGGGTTGGCACTACCGGCTTGATGGTTCCGTCCGCATTGAATTCCATGCGATCAATGCACACCTCGCGGTGCACGCCCGGACCATCTTTCAGGAAGTTCTTATTAATACGATGGTAAACGATATACCACTCATCCGTACCCGGAATTTGTAACACTGCATTGTGTGCAGGACCGTAGATTTGTTTTTCCGGATTCTGAATCAGTACAATCGGATCTTTAGCCACCTCGATAGGTCCCAGCGGCGATTTAGATGTACCGTAAGCCACATGATAGTTGGGTGAACCGGTGTCATCTACCGACCACATAAAATAATAAAGTCCGTTACGGTAAAATACATAAGGAGCTTCGCGGAATGCATAATCCTGCAAGGTTCCTCCTTCGGGAGTCATTACCGTAAGTGTTTTCTTCTTGATGGAAATCATATCTTTATTCAGTTCGGCGCCGGCCATGTAGCCATTACCCCAATACAGATAGGATTTACCGGATACAGGGTCGGTGAAGACATCCACGTCTATCTGCTGTCCGTGTCCTACAGGGGAGTCTGTAATGATGGGTTGTCCCAGATCGGTAAACGGTCCGGTAGGTGAGTCGGCCATTGCTACGCCGATTTGCTTTCCTCCGCCTTTGGCAGGATTGCCGCTATAATAAAAGAAGTACTTGTATTCTCCCTTGATGAGTTTTTCCTCAATACACGGTGCCCAGGCATTTCCATTCGCCCAAGGTACCTGTTCGGATTTCAAATCCAGCATAACGCCTTCATAGTTCCAGTTCTTCAGGTCGGTTGAAGAGAAAACAGTGAAGTACCATCCGCCCCAGCCGGGTTGTCCGTCGGTTGTGGAATAGATATAATATTTCTTTGTCTTGTTTGAGTATAAGATTTCAGGATCGGCATGAAATCCGGGCAATACAGGGTTGTTCGGTATTGCACCCAATTCGGCAGGCCTGCCCCATTTATCTGTGATACGGATCAATTCATCGCGCGTGATAGGAATAATCGTTCCGTGGCGGGGATGGAAATTCATCTTCACTTCACTGTCTATCACTTTGAAGTTCTTCAGATCGGTAGTTTCCGTAAACTGATATTTGCCTTTCATGTATACATCATACATTAATATATACTTATCCTGGTTTATCAGTTTAAATGTGCCGGCGCCTTCTACAGCATCTTTTGTTTGCTGCTTGTAATCCGGTTCTTCTTTCCACTGGCCGGAAGTCAGCGAACGGGTGGTTGCCACTTTAATGCCGTTTCCATGTCCCTCTGTCTTATAGAACAGGTGGAAAACGCCGTCTTTATAGACAATATCCCCGTCGATACATGATTTCTTATTCTCCGGAATGAAGAGGGGCTTCGGTTCACCGATCAGATCTGTGAAGTCGTCATTGGCATATGCATAGTAGATGATATCGGCTCCACCGGCATACTGCATAGACCAGTACACCATATATTTTCCGGCTTCAGGATCAAAAACCGTCTGCGGTGCCCAAACACGCTTCAGCTTTTCCTGTCCTTTATAACGTTTCTGCATATTAATGATGGAATGCGTCCAGTTTACAAGGTCATTGGACTTCAGCAGCACCATTGCACGGTTCGAATCCCAACCATTGTCAGATACCATATCTGTCACCACCATATAAAAGGTATGCCCGTCCTGGCTTCTCAGGATATGCGGGTCGCGCACACCACCGGTCGAACTGATTACTTTCGAATCAAGAACGGGCTTGCCGTCATTCAGCGCCCAATATGTATATCCGTCCATACTTACGGCATAACATACGGCTTCTTCACTGATGTGGTTACCTGTAAAGTAGGTGAACAAATAAGCCACATAATCTTTTTCAACGATAGGATGTTGTTGCTGAGAGAATGAAGGCAATGTTATTGCCAACATCAAGCTAATTGCAATTGCAAATTGTTTCATAGTATTCCTCATAAAATTCACGTTAGTTATTGGGTGTCAAAAATACACATAAAATAAGAGATATACTACCACGAATCATGCAAAAAGGGAATAATTTTGTGTCATTTCATTAAAAAACAAAGTTTTACCCAGGTTATTAAACCAAAATGGAGCTTGCCAATGCCGACAAACTCCATTTTGTATCTTCTGGAAAAAATAGAATAATCAATTCAGGAATCGTACCATTTCGCAAGCCGCCAGTAAGAAAGCACCTACTCCAAAGTTAGCTGTTGAATTGGCATCTACCACTTGTCCCGGAATGGCCTTCTCGCCGATGGGTTGCACATAGCCGATGCGTCCATCCGGTTGCAAAGCAACAGTCGTCAGATACTTCCAGGCTTTTTCTATTACAGGCTGATAAGTAGCCTTATCCAAAAAGCCGTTATTCATACCCCACAGCAGACCATAGGTAAAGAAAGCAGTGCCACTGGTTTCCGGTCCGGGAGCATGTTCCGGATCAAGCAGACTCCGTGTCCAGTATCCTTCCGGTTGCTGACAGGCAGCCACAGCTTTTGCCATCGCGCGGTAACGATCTATATATTCCTGACGGTATTTATCCGTTTCAGGCAAATCTTTCAGGACTTTAACCAAGGCAGCTAAAACCCATCCATCTCCACGAGCCCAGAAATCTTTCTTACCATTCACACTTTTATGTTTAGGATAGATATATTTTCCGTCACGATAATAAAGCGCATCTTCCGGATCGTACATCAGACTGTCGGCAAATGCCCAGTACTCATGCAGTTTCTCCAGGTAAAGCGGATTGCCGGTAATCTTATATAGTTTAGTCATCACAGGCATCACCATGTAAAGACCGTCAGCCCACCACCAATAATCATTCTTATCTGTACTCATCTGATATTCCATTACTTCGCGGGCACGAGCTATTTTTTGAGTATCCGGTTCTATATTATATAAATCGGCATACGTCTGAAAGCAAATCTGGTAATCACCAAAAAGCACATAGTCATCACTCTCGCCATAGCTGTATTTCCATTCGGCTTTATTATCCGACTTAGCACCCTTCCACTGATTATGTTCAGCCCAAGCCTTGGAGTAGTTCATGAAATCGGAGTCACCGGTCAGGAAGAAGGCTTCCATATTACCACTATGGTAGGCTGCATTGTCCCAGAAAGAGCGTCCGTGCTCTGGATTCTGGGTCTGCCAGTAGTTGTTCACTTTATAAATAATATCCACAATCTCTTTGGCTTCATCCTTAGGGGAAGCACAAGCCGACATTCCGTTCAGGCAAAAAGCCAGGACCAGAATGTTTCCGAAATACTTTTTCATACTAATATGCTTATTCATTAAATTAATCTATTTACCTTATTCATATCCATATCATTAGAGATGCTTCCCGTTTCCCCTAATGGGAACGCACGTTCCCCCTAATAGAAACGTCAGTTTCCTCTAATAGGAACGCAAGTTTCCTATAATGGGAACTATTGTTTCCCTATAGGGGAACTGTAATCTCCTCATATAGAAACGGAATTCGCCCTTCGTTGAGAATCAGAACATCCTACATAAACTCCGATTTAACTCACTGTCATCTCACTTCCAGCACATACACCGGCTGAGGAGCAAAGTCCACCATACGTTCTCCATCCCCTTGCTTGGTATGTTGCACAAAGAGATGAAGACGGCGTTTTTGCTTCCAAAGTTCCGTATCATGCGACGGTTCCCAGGCATCTACCGGAAAATCCGTCAAATCAGTAAAAGTCCATTCACCCGTCCCGACTGCTGACGCATGCGCCATTGACACCCGGCTTCCCCGTTCTTCGTCGCGGAAGATGTAGAAGATTTCACCACCATCTACCACGATACGCGGACGGGCAATGGGAATCATCTTGGTACCGCCCCCTTTCAACGAAAAAGGCGTCCGGCGATCCGAAACCTGGCGGTTACGCCACATGGCACCGTCATACCATACAATACGGTATTGGGGGATTTCACTGTCGGGATCACGCCAGTAAGTCGCGATATAAGGATTGCCGCCCGCATCGGCACTCATACTGGTCTGATTGATCAATTCAGAATTTTGCGGAATGCGGCAGGCATATTCCGCATTGTTATAGCGGATAGGCAACTCATACTTCTTGCCATTCGCCTTATACCATGTCACGCCATTGTCAAAGGAACGGGCATAACAAAGATCATGGTTCGTCTCCACATGCCACGTTTCACGCCACACCCAGGATAGGTGGATAGTGCCTTGCTCATCCACATAGAGTTGCCAGTAAGCATTCCTCTTATCTTCACCGTCAATCAGGACATCCTGCACCCGGCTCCATTTCTTCTCTTTCACGGAATAGCGGTTCATCACCAGGTTGCCCCGGCCGGAAGAACCGGAACGGTAGACGAAAAGTAAATCGCCCCCTTTCAGCGGATAGAACTCCGGGTAAGTGACATTTCCTTCATCTACACCCGTCATAGGTTCCTTATCTCCGAGTTCCAGTGTATACGGAGCCGTGCTGCGGCAATAGTTCAACTTATGTCCGTGATGATCGAACGAGAGATGCAGATAACCATCCCCGTCCAGCATCATACTTATAATATTATGGGCGTCTTTTACGTTTCCTTTGTATTGTGTCCGGTTCAGCGTCCACCGGTCGGAATTCAGTTTCCGCTTACCCAGCACCAGATAACCATCCGCATCATAATAACAGATATATTGCTCATCCCCTTGTGTTACAAGGGAGTTGTTGCGGAATACAGTTGTGTTGACTGACGTCTGGCTATATCCCTGTCCCACTTCCACAAGCCGGGCCTGCTGTGCCCGGAGTGTGAAAGTCGTTGAGAGAATTAGAAAGAAAAGGAGAATGTATCTGTTCATGATATCCTTATTTAAGAGGAAAAATAGGCAGCTTACCGTTTTAGTCATGATAAGCGTGATCTTTCGGAAAATCTTCTCCACCCCATGCTTTCTTTGATGTCCACGGTTGCGGTGCATCCGTCCAGAAAGGAGCGTCAGCGGGCAATCCTAACGGCAGGAAGGCAAGTGAGGCCAAATATAGGCTGCCATTATTGGTATACCAATCCGATATATTAGGTTGAGAACCGTTGAACCCCAATGTCAGATAGCCTTCCGCATTGAAGTTGCGATTATCACCGAACATACGCTGAATGACAGCGGTCATCGCCGCACGCACCTGTCCGGCAGGCAATTCCTTTGGCAACCAGCCACGCAATGACAGCAAGGCAAGCGGTTGCAGTACACCGGTACGGTAAGTAATCGAACGGCCAAAGACCGGGAAAGTGCCTTCGGGAGAAACAAAACGTTCCAATATCATGCCGAAACGCTGCATACGCTTCAAGGCTTTCGGGAAGTTTCCACCTTTTACATTCCAGATATTCTGCTTCCCGCCATTTGTCATCACTTCAAGGCATTCCACATACATGGGGTGGAGCACAAAACTATTGTAATAATCGAAGGCGAAATCCTCTCCGTCACTGTACCAGCCATCTCCCACATACCATTCATCGACTTTACGCAAAGCTGAAGTGATACGGTAATAATCCGTCTGGGCACCCGCCTTTTTCAGGAAGCACTCAACAGTTGAAGAGAATAATAGCCAATTCGTATAGGGGGGATCTACCCGACGCAGTTGCTGGAATTCAGCTATATAACGTTGTTTTGTCAAATCATCCAATGGCACCCACAAAGCGTCATATCCACGCAAAAAGCTTTCAGCTATATAAGCGGCATCCACCAGGGGTTGTCCCTCTTTCCGCCACAACAGATAATCTTTACTTTCCGGATCTACGGATTGAGCATAGCTCTTTAATGCCCATTCACGCAATTGCTTGCGTTGTTTTCCTTCCGCCGTATCATCATCGGGCAGTGACAGCCACGGAGCCAGTCCGGCCATCAACCGTCCGAAGCATTCCATATAAGTCACCCGTTTATCACGACCGTCCCATGTAGGGCTCAACTCTACCAGCATATTTTCCTGCAACTTGCCTTCGCTCATATTGCTGAGTACAGGCGCTGCCATCTGGTACAGAATTCCTGCCCAAAGTTCACGATCAGACTTTACTTTTTCCGTTTTCTTTTTTGCCGAAACATTGATGGGAACCAGCAAGGCTACAATCAATAGTAGCCACAAATATTTCCACGTTTTCATGATATTCAATTATAAGTTGTTTTTCATCACTGCAAATATATCCGTTTTCAGACAAACCGAACTGCTAAAATTATTTCAAAAAGGGTATATAATCGACCATTCTATAGGTAAATGGCAGATTTTTACTCCATATTCACCACTTATCAACCCACTCTATAAATGGAATTCCTTTTTCATTAAAACGAACAGGCAGCCAAATATACCTCGAATCCGACAGGCTTTTCGGACGCCACGCATCTGCCATAAACATGTATCCACCATCCTTTAGTGGCAGTATGTAGGTACTTTGTCCTCCAAAAGTAATTTTCGCATCTTTACCTACACAAGGATTGGGTAATTGCGACCATTCCCCCAGAATTGAAGAAGCAGTCATCAGGCGGGCTTCGTTCGGTTCCCATCCTGTACATCCCGAAGCTATCATCCAATAAGTTCCATCCTTCTTAAATATAGCCGGCGCTTCATTATGTCCTCCGGGAAATATACGAATGTACTTTCCGGTATGGCTCAGATAATCATCAGACAATTCTGCTATGTGGAGCGTCAGGTTCTCTTCTGAGGAATAAATATGATAAGCCTTGCCGTCGTCATCTACAAACAAAGTCATATCACGGGACATCTGCCCGCCTTCCAGGTCACGCTTCACGAACATTCCTTTGTCAACGGCTTTGCGCCACTCCGGAGTCCACCATTCATACTCTTTCGGATTCCAGGTGAGTTCCTGTTCCTCCCGTGTCATATTCAGCGGATAGACGCCTGGATTCACACGTCCCGAACGGATAAACCGATAAGGTCCCGCCGGGGTATCGCTTACTGCAACTCCGGCACGGGAAGGGCCATATCCTCTTCCTTTAAGTTCCAAATGGAACCACATTACGTATTTTCCTGTTTTCTGATTATAAATAACTTTAGGACGTTCTATGATACATCCTTTCTCTATATCACTTCCTGTTTCATCAGATACAGCCAAAGCTACACCTTCGTACTTCCAGTTACGCAAATCGGTTGACGAATAACATGTCACTCCCACCTGCGTCGTAAAACCGGAAGAAGGCCGGTGCTCTCCAAACCAGTAGTATTTTCCATTGTTGAAGAGGATACCGCCGCCATGGGCGTTAATAACATTACCGTCTGTATCTTTCCAGACTTCACCGGAAACAATGCCCTTCTGATGAGCGACATTCATCTGTCCCCATAAAGAAGTTAACAAGAAAAAATCCAGAAGTAAAAAGCATCCTACTATTTTCAAACATTTATTCATGACTATCTTTCCTGTTAGAAAAAAGGCGGAGCAAACTTTCAAGAGGAAAGGTTACCCCGCCTTAATCAAAATATAAGACCTATCAAAAACTATTATTCACACGTTGCACCTGCCGTAATTGGCCATCCCGGATTCTGATAAATCGGAGACTGTGAAACGGTTGAACCATCGGGGGATGTAATCATAAAATGTTGAACTGCAATCGGGTCCAAATAATGAGCTTCATAAAAATAAAGTCCATTATAATATTGATTGGTAGAAGTTACCTGGTTCGGACGAAGATAATCACTTAACGACGGAGAAGAAACATTATTATTCTTCTCATCCGCCTGGTCATACTTCAAGTTATCACCGAAAATCGATTTCATCGGACCAAAAATTTTAGCTCCTTCCAACTGATAACCGTTCAATTGGTCTAAAGCTCTCCAACGAATTAAGTCCATGTAACGGAATCCCTCTCCGATAAATTCGCAACGGCGTTCACGGCGAATATTATACAGCGTAGCATCAACCAATGCACCATGCGAATAAGCATCCCAACCATTCAAAGCTTCTTTTGACATATCTGTGGCATTAATAGTCTTCTGATAATCAGTATCTACACCTGCACGGGTACGAAGCGCTTTCCAGTATTTATCTGCTGTAGCATCAATATTACCATTTTTTAAATAAGAAGCTTCTATATAGTTCAGATAAGCTTCACTTGCACGATATACCACAAATGCCGTCTGGTCCTTACCAAGCAATTGGTCATTATAGTCCAACGAATAGCCCTTGCCTTGAATATAGCCTGTAGAAGTTGCATTCTTAGCGTCAGATACATAGAGGCGCGGAGCTTCCGGGAAGTATTCTACCGTTGCAATATTATCAACAGCTTTAGCTTCTTTCGGAGCTTTCATAAACAAACGCCAACGCCAGTCACGGTCAATCTTAGTATCAGCAATATAATCATCGCCGGCATAACCACTGCCTGCCGCATAGACCGGCAGCCCGTTTTCCATCAAGAATACTTGCTCAAATTGGTGTGTATAGCCCGTGTTACCGCCACTATACAAGTAGTGATTAAAGTGATGGCTATTGTTCAGACTCAAGTCATAACCACGATACATGATCACTTCACTATATCCACTCGGATCATGCGAAGCAAACATATCATAATATGGATTTTTACCCTTCGATGCCTGATCGCGAATAATCTGATTATTCTCTGTCAATTGCACAGCATCAGCTACCTGAGATGCAGCACTCATCGCTTCAGTCAGGAAAAACTCGATTTCTTTTTCTATACTTCCACTCGGGAACTGATAGCCCGCATTATAATCTTTTCCCGCTCCGGGCCAACCTGTACCATTGGGAACAAGAGCCGTACCAGCATGATATTTTTCCCAGGTAGCTTCAAACAAGGCTACACGAGATTTCAGCAGCAGGGCTGCATTCTTAGAAAGACGGGTCTTCTTCACATTATTATTCATTAAGCTGATAGCCTGATCCAAATCGGAGAGAATGAAACGAGCCACTTCATTACGCGGACTACGTTTAGAAGCCTCCGTCAATGCTTCCTGTTCATCCGGTAACACTGTTTTTACAATCGGGAAATCCCCCAATCGCTGTAAACGGAAGAAATACTCTAAAGCACGAAGGAAATAACCTTCGCCGACCAGATGTTTCAAATTGCTTTCAGTACCGGTCAATTCTCCATTCTCTAAACGAGGCACCACTGTCTGCAAATAATAGTTCAGAGCATTGATATTGGTAAAATTCCATTTGCCACCACTCTGACCAACAGTCCAGGTATCCTTAAGATATCGTCCATTGGTGCCTTGTTGATTGTCTGTAGCATTATCATCTTTATAAGTAGAACCATTTTCTGAACCCCAGAAGCTCGGGATCATCCCCCCTTTATCATCAGAATCACTTTTCCAGTTGTCATAGTCAGCATAATATTTATTCACATATGCCTCCAACTGAGACTCGTTCAACAAATATTTTTCGGGAGAAACCTCCGATTGCGGTTCTTCGTCCAAGAAATCGTCGCATGCCGGCAGAATTGCCAATGAACAACTCAGCAATAAAACTTTTGCTATATTGATATATTTCATTTTTTTCATTGTTCTAGTCTATTTAAAAGTTAACACTTAAACCAAACGAGTAAACGCGTGACAGTGGATAAACCGTACCACCCTGTTTACCAATACCTGCCGTTTCAGGGTCCATTGTATCACTGAGACCGGTAATAGTCAGCAGATTCTCTCCAGATACATAAACACGTACATTCTGCAATCCTATCTTATTAATCAAGCTCTTCGGAAGTGTATAACCCAATTGTAAGTTCTTCAAACGCATGTAAGCTGCATTTTGCAAATAAGCAGTCTGTGTCTTATGATTCTTATTATTAAATAACGGACGAGGATAGTAAGCATTTACATTCGCACCCAGTGGAGAAGCAGTATCTTCGGCACGGAAATAATCCATATGATCCTTGAAAGAAGTAGACCACCACTGACCGCTTCCAGTAGTACCCCAGAATACCATGGAATTCTCACCCGGATCGAAGTCACGCTTCAATACACCTTGCCAGAACATGGAGAAGTCGAAGCCTTTCCACTGTGCATCAAGCGTAATACCTGTACGGAAACGAGGCGTATTGTTACCAATCTTCTTTAAGTCACCCATATCATCCAGTGTATTGGAACCGTTATCTATCTTGCCATCACCATTAATATCAGCATACATAATGTCACCGGCTTCCCACTTGGAACCAATTGCCGTTTGCCCACCCTTAGGTAAAGAAGCAATATGTGCATCCATTTCTTCCTGTGTCTTGGCAATGCCAATGGTAGTATAGCCGTAGATATCTCCTGTCAACTCACCAGCCATATACTTGGATAGAGAATTCGTCGGATTCGGATACTTGTCAATACGAGTCTGGTTGTCGGAGATGTTCAACTTCACGCCGTAGCCAAATTCACCCACTTTATCTCTCCATCCGATTGATAATTCCCAGCCGAAAGTAGTCAAGTCCGTATTATTAGTGGAGGGTACAGTAGCCCCTAAAATAGCGGGCAGTTCAACACCAGGACCTACCATATTCTTAGTTTTACGCCAGAAGTAATCGAATGAACCGGTCAGACGGTTGTTCAAAGCACCGAAGTCAAAACCGATATTGGTATTTTTAATCTTTTCCCAACTCAAGGAGGTAGAGATTAGGCCGGGTACAGATGCCACACTAGTCAACGCACCATTTTGTAACCACTTTCCACCATTTGTAGTGACACCCAATGTCTGATAAGTAGGATACCAACTTGTTGTGTTCTGATTAGCCAATTCACCGTAGGAAACACGAAGTTTGAATACTTCAACGACATCCGCTAATTTTTCCCAGAAATTCTCACGCGCCACATTCCAGCCCAAAGAGAAGGAAGGAGTCAGAATCCAACGGTTTCCACGACGAAAACGGGAAGAACCGTCATAACGAAGGTTACCTTCTACCAGATATTTACCGTTATAATCATAGTTGATACGTCCGAAGAAACCGGCGTTCTTCCAATTCTTATATAAGCCTTTCAGTGTGTAACTATCAGCATCTGTAGTCAGATTGAGCACCGGCAAATCAGTTGTAACCAAGCCCGTACGAGCACCTTCCATATCACGATATTTCATAATTTCTGCTTGGAAACCACCCAATACCGTGAAATTATGCTTCTCTTTCAAAGAGAAATTATAATTCGAATAAACCGTAGGGTTCAGATAGGTCGTCTTCAGTGAGTATTCAGATACTTGATCCTTATTGGCACTGGTCAAAGCAGTATAAGTATTCTCCGGATTATCCTTGTAGTGGGAATATACAACAAACTGTTCCCAATGGTTCCAGTTATTATCAGTCTTGATATTCATCTCACCAATGATATTCCAATTCTTCAAAGGAGTAACAGTAATCTTCAACTGTTGAGCCATTGCATCTTTCTGCTCATTATGACGACCACCATCGCGCATTACACCGATATAGTTAATATCCGACATCAGATAACCATTCGGATCATAAACAGCACGCACCGGACGTGCACGACGCAGAATATGATTATAGAAATCATCATTCATATAAGTAGGACGCTCATAATCAGTACGTACCCAACGGTTAGAGTAATCTACCTTCAATGCCTTAGTCAGTTGGGCACTGATTTTAGCTGTAATAGTATAGCGGTCATAATCTTCTGTTCCATAACGCATGAAACCTTCTTGCGTCATATAGTTAGCTGAAAGATAATAAGTCATCTTATCACTACCACCACTCACGCTGACGTTATGTTCCTGTGAGGGAGCCGTATTACGATAATACTCTTTCAACCAGTTTACATTATTGGCGGAATAGTCGTAGTTCCACTTACCACCACTACCATTACCCCAAATATAGTCATCACTTTTTCCTGTCATGAAGTCATATACAAACTGGCGGTACTCATCAGTATAAAGATGCTTGCCACTACCATTGTACTCAGCGTCATCAAACAAGTTCACAAATTCATAGGAGTTAGCCATGTCGGGCATCTTTATCGGTGTACTGTAGCGCATATTCATATTATAGTTGATCTGCGCACGACCGGACTTACCACTTTTCGTAGTCACCAATACAACACCAAACGGGGCACGAGAACCATAAATAGAAGAAGCGGCAGCATCCTTCAATACAGAGATATTCTCAATGTCCTGTGGATTGATTGAATTAAGATCGCCTTCCATACCATCAATAAGAATCAAGGGAGAACCACTGGAGAAAGCATTTCCACTTGCATCCTTACCTACTGTACCCGTACCACGCACATCGATAGATTTAGTTGCATTCAACTCACCACCGTTGCCGCTATTGCTAATGTTAAGCCCCGGAATGACTCCCTGCAAAGCCTGAACAGCATTGGCAACCGGACGAGCTTCAATGTCTTTTGCCGTAGCCGTACCAACAGAACCTGTCAGATTGACCTTCTTCTGTGTGGCAAAACCTACAACAACCACTTCCTCAAGCATCTCGTTATCCTCTTTCAAGTCGATAGTGAAGAACGTTTTTCCTGCAACAGGGATTTCCTGAGCTTTATACCCCACAAAACTTACGATTAACGTACTATTAGAAGATACATTCAGAGAAAAATTACCATCTATATCAGTAATTGTTCCATTTCCGGCGTTACCTTTTTCCACAATGCTGGCACCGATAACGGGTCCCATTGCATCATTCACCACACCTTTCACTTTAATTGTTGAATTCTGAGCGCCCAAGAAAGGGGCATTCAACAGAAGAGCCATACAAACCGCTAAAGTGACACACACTTTTAGCCTGAGTTCTTCAAAGAATCTCTGTTTTTTCATTGCATAAACTTTAAGATTAAACATTCAATAAACACTTTACACTTTTAGAGCGCCTGAAAAAAGAATATATATATCTGCTTTCAGTTCGCACCGCAAATGTAAGCGCTATTAAAATAACTGTCTGAGAGACAGGTTTCAAAGAAGTGTAATTATGGTGCATGAAACAATCTTATGTATAACTTGCACCATACTTAAACCAAAAGCGGACCAATCGTACTACATATCATCTTCCACAGTTCCCCCCGTAGTGAACTTTTCCATGTACTCGGAAGGCTGCATCCCGATTTCTTTCTTGAAGCAGACACTAAAATAACGCGGATCATTGTATCCTACAGCATAAGCCAATTCGGAAACCCGCACTCGTTTCTTCTCTTCCATAATACGACAGGCAGCCTTCATACGGATATTACGAATAAAGGAAGAATAGTTCAGTCCCGTCAAAGATTTCAACTTACGGAAAAAGGTGGATTTAGTAGTGTGCATCTCTTCCAAAAATTGTGTTTGGTCAAATTCCGCATCATCAAGATGACGATTCACACACTCGATAGCACGTTGCAGGAACTCCTCATCCAAGCTGGTAAAATCCAGTTCTTTCGCTTCAAAGACCAATTGTTTCTTGAAATCCTTCATCGCCCGCTGACGACTGCGAAGCAAGTTACTGATACGGGCATGAAGCACACTCAGATTGAAAGGCTTACTTATGAAACCATCAGCACCCGATTCATAAGCTTCTACACGATCTTCTTCCTTATTCTTGGCGGTCAATAATATAATAGGTATATGGCTGGTTTCAATATTTTCTTTGATGCGACGGCAAAGTTCAATACCATCCATTTCAGGCATCATCACATCAGAGACAATCAAATCTATGTCTTCTACCTCAACCACTTCAATAGCTTCTCTTCCATTAGTTGCCGTATAAATGACGTAGTCCGTACCCAAAAGCTTCACCATCAGATTCAATAAATCTTCGCTATCTTCTACTATCAACAATGAACGGGAAGGAGTGGTATCGGCCCCCTCTTCTTCTTTTTCTACTGCATCAGCCTCTACAATTTCTTCCACATCCGGAATAACTCCCGACAGATTCGAGTCAATCTCTTCTTCGGCATAAGCCGTACGCAAGACGGGGAACGTGACTGTAAATTCCGTGCCCTGCCCTTCCTCACTCTCAGCCGTAATTGTGCCATGATGCAATACGACCAAATCACGTACTAACGACAATCCGATACCAGTTCCAATTGTTTTAAACTTCCGGTAATCTCCTTCGTAAAAACGTTTAAAAAGGTTTTTCTGAGCTTCCTTTGCAATACCGGGACCATTGTCTTTCACGACCAGACAGGCAAGGTTCTCTTCCATACAGGTCAACCTGATGCTTATCATTCCTCCGTGACGGCTATATTTAGAAGCGTTGGACAGCAAGTTATACAGTATCTTATCCAACTTATCCGGATCAAAATAAGCATTGAAAGGTTCCGGAGAGCAAGAAATACTAAACTGCATATCTTGCTTTTTCATCAAAGGTCGGAAACTGTCGAAACTACGCCGTACGAACTGCGCCAGATCTCCCTGCGACACTCGTAACTTCAGATTTCCAGTTTCTGCCTTACGAAATTCAAGAATCTGCTGTAATAAACGTATCAACCGATTGATATTGTTCGTCATAACCCGATACTGTTCCTTATAACCGGGAGCCGCCTGCATCAACTCATCCACTGAAGCGGAAATAATCGTCAACGGAGTTAATAACTCATGAGTAATATTTGTGAAGAAAAAATGGAATTACCTGCAGAGCATGAGAGAAATG
>ENA-ORTP01000785-ORTP01000785.1-human-gut-metagenome-genome-assembly--contig:-NODE-785-length-37560-cov-3.049513_pt1 | contig 37560 bp, 33 predicted proteins | sample MGYA00241913_ERZ509190 | MGnify/ENA primary metagenome ERZ509190 (study PRJEB26280, sample SAMEA2338839) | human gut metagenome | biome: human gut; feature: human-associated habitat; material: faeces...
CGCAAGGCCTGCGCCCGGATCGCCGCCGACGATCCGGGCGCAGGCCCTTCTTTTCAGCCCGAAGGGTTATTCCTTCGGCGCGCAGGCGGCGCGCCGAAGCAGGTCAAGCAGGCCGCCCAGAGGCTTTTTCGTTTCTTCGGCGGAGCGGAGCGAGGCGTCCTTCGTCGCCTGATGGGCCGCTTTTTCGGATTCGAGCTGCCGGGTCAGTTCGGCGATCTGGGCTTGGGCCGCCTCAATGCGCTTGGCCAGTTCGGCCTTTTCGGCGGCGGCTTGCTCCGCGACGGCCTGGGCTTCTTCTTCGGCCTGGCGGGCGGCGTCCTTCGTCACCTGATGGACGGTCCGTTCTTTTTCGAGCTGTCGGGTCAGCTCGGCAATTTTTTTATCGAATTCGGCCTTCTGCGCGTCGAGTTTGTTTTCGTAGTCCGCCAGGGCGCGGTGTTTTTCGACCGCGGCTTTCAGTCCGCCCAGCCCGTCGGTTTCGACGCCGGCTTCCTCGGCGTATTCGAGGGCGCTGCGGCCGTTTTTGTCGAACAAATCGACGCGCGCGCCGGCGTTCATCAGAGTGGCGACGGCTGCGGGATTTTTCACGGCGTACATCAGGGCCGTGCGGCCTTCCGGATCCTGGGCGTTGACGTCGGCGCCGGCGTCGATCAACGCGCTCAGCATGTCTTTATCGCGGTTGTCCCGGGCGGCCCACATCAGCGGCGTCAGGCCGTCGACGGCGGCGTTGGGATCGCTGCCGGCCTTTAACGCGGAGCGCAGGCGTTTGGCGCTGCCGAAGCGGCACAGCTGGACGAGGCGCGAAGGTTCAAGAGGCTTCTGACCGGCGGCGTCCTGAATCAGGGCGGCGATCGCGGCGTCGGCTTTGAAGCGGCTCGCTTTGAAATAATCGCCGAGGACGCGCCCTGAGAGATCTTTCGCCTCGCGGTCGGCGCCCGAGTCGAGCAGCGAGATCACGGCGCCGCGGTTGGCGCCGCCGCGCAGGGCCAGCAGCAGCGGCGTGGCGCCGTCGCGGGCGCGGGCGTCGATATCGGCTCCGGCGTCGACGAGGGCGTTCACCATTTCGACGGAATTGTTCTTGGCGGCGGCAAAGGCGAGCGGCGTCCAGCCGCGGCGGTCTTTGGCCTCGCGACTGGCGCCGGCCGAAAGCAGGAAACGGATCACGGCGGGGCTGTCGCCGAACTGGGCGGCGTACATCAGCGGGGTCATGCCGTTGCCGTCGGCCACGTTGACCTTGGCGCCGGCGTCGATCAGCAGCCGCAGTTTTTCCACCGAGGCGGCCGCGCCGCGGGCGGAAGCCGCTCCCATCAGAGGCGTCACGCCGCCGGCGGCCCTGGCGGGCGACAGCTTTTCATCGCGAAGGGCCAGCGTGATCTCGGCCGGGCTGCCGTCGCGGCACAGGTCGACGAATTCTCTCTGGGTCATCGCCGAAGCGCCGCCGGCGGACAGGCAGAAGACGGCCAGCGAAGCGACGAACTTTTTCGCTTTGTTCATTTTTCACACACCTCGACTTCATCTGAGGATATTTTCGCTGAAACAGCGAAAGGAAACGCAGGATCACGAAAATTATACTCTGAAATGCAAGTTTTTGTCAGGCTCTTGACCGAAAACGTCTGCGCAAACTTCCCTTTTCGCCGGCAGATACGCTAAAATGGGCGCAGACAAATTTTCCCGGCCGGGAGGTGAAATCGATGAGAGTTTTGATCGCCATGGATTCGTTCAAGGGGAACATCAGCGGCCTCGAGGCTTCGGAAGCCGTGGCCCGCGGCGTGCGGCGCGGCTGTCCGTGGGCGGATCTGAAGATCCTTCCCATCGCCGACGGCGGCGAAGGCACCGTCGAGGCTTTCGTGCGCGCCATGCGCGGGCGGACGGTGAGCGGAGTCTTCACGGGGCCGCTGGGACGGCCCGTTCAGGCGGCCTGGGGGCTTTTACCGGACCGCGGCGCGGTCGTGGAGATCGCGGCGGCCTCGGGGCTGCCGCTGGTACCTCTCGGGCGGCGCAACCCGCTCCATACCACTTCGCTGGGAACGGGCGAGCAGATCCGCGCCGCGCTCGACGCGGGCTGCCGCTTCATCGCGCTCGGCCTGGGCGGCAGCGCTACCAACGACGGCGGCATGGGCATCCTCGCCGCGCTGGGGGCGCGCTTTCTCGACGCCGCCGGAGGCGAGCTGCCGCCCCGCGGCGAATCGCTGGAACGGGTCGAACGCGTCGATCTGTCGCGCCTTGATCCGCGCCTTGCGGAAACGGAACTGATGCTCGCCTGCGACGTGCAGAACCCGCTCTGCGGCCCCAGCGGCGCCGCGGCGGTTTACGGGCCGCAAAAAGGCGCGACCGCGGAGATCGTCCAACGTCTCGACGCGGGGCTGCGTCGTTTCGCCGCGGCGGTCGAACGCGCCACGGGCCGCGGCGTGCTTGATTTGCCCGGCGGCGGCGCGGCCGGCGGCGCGGGCGCGGGACTGACCGGCCTGCTCGGCGCGAAGCTGGTCCGGGGCGTCGACCTGCTGGCCAAAGTCGTCCGCCTCGACAGCGAGATCAGGCGCGCCGACGTGATCTTCACCGGCGAAGGGCGCATCGACAGCCAGACGGCGCAGGGCAAGGTGATCTCCGGACTGGCGGCGCGCGCCCGCGCCGCCGGCGTACCGCTGATCGCGCTGGTAGGCTGCGTGCGCGGGCACGTGGGGCCGCTGATGAGCATGGGGCTGACGGCGGTCTTCCCGATCACGTCCGGCCCCTGCACCACGTCGCAGTCGTTCCAGCGTTCACGCGAGGATCTGGAACGCACGGCCTCGCAGGTGATCCGCGTCGTCCGCGGCGCGCTGCGCCGCCAGTCGAACCGCCGCCGCGATCAAGCCGAACATCGGCGAGCCTGACTTTCCGCCGCCGGAAAACATCTGCGCCGCCGTCGCGGTTGTGGAAGCGCGTTTTGCAAAGTACGCTGCCATGTCCGGCATCGTTGAGCTGAAACGCGCCATCTGTGATAAACTTGAACGCGACAACGGCGTGCGATACACGCCGTCCGAGATTTGCGTCAGCACCGGTGCCAAGCAGGCGCTGCAGAACGTGCTCTTGGCGCTCTGCAATCCCGGGGACGAGGTGATCCTGCCACACTCGGCTGAGTCAGTTACAGCAAGATGATCAAGCTGGCCGGCGCGACGCCGGTCTTTTTGCCCTGCCGTCCCGAAACCGCATTTGCCCTCGAACCCGAAGCCGTGCGCAAGGCCCTGACGCCGCGCACCAAAGCCGTGCTCATCTGCACGCCGCAAAATCCCACCGGCGCCGTTTACGCGGAAGATTCCCTGCGCAATCTAGCGGCGCTGGCGTGCGAGCGAGACTTTTACCTGATCGCCGACGAAATTTATGAAAAGCTGATTTACGACGGCGCGCGGCATTTCTCCGTGGCTTCCGTCTCGGAAGAAGTCCGCCGCCGCACCGTTACGGTCAACGGTTTCTCCAAGGCCTTCGCCATGCCCGGCTGGCGTCTCGGTTACATGGCCGCCGCCGGCGACGTGGCTAAAGCCGTCGCCGACATCCAGGGGCACATGACCTCGGCCCCCAACAGTATCGCCCAGAAAGCCGCCCTCGCCGGTCTGACCGGCCCGCAGGACGCGGTCGAAGCGATGCGCGCCGAATACCAGCGCCGCCGCGACTTCGCTTGTGAAGCGCTGCGCGCCATGCCCGGCGTGGAGCTGGTCAAACCGCGCGGAGCCTTTTATCTGTTCCCGCGGGTGACGGCGCTGTACGGCGCGCGCCGCGGGAAATACCGCGTCGATTCTTCGCGGGATCTGGCCGACTATCTGCTCGAAGAAGCGAAAATCGCCGTCGTCTTCGGCGAAGCGTTCTTCGCCCCCGGCTATCTGCGCCTGTCCTACGCCACGTCCATGGATCTGCTCAAAGAAGCCCTGCGCCGCATGGCCGACGCGCTGGCGCGGCTACGCCGGTAAAACAAAGGCCGCCACGGAGACACGGGGAAAAGCAAAAGCTTTATTTGAATACTGTTTCTTGACTGAAATATTGAACAAGGCGCGTCCGAAGAAAAACTACAAAGCGAGTGGCCAGACCGTGCAGCGGTCGGGCATGTTCGAGCGACGGGATTCCAGGGAGCGTTCCGCGCACTTTATTAATGCGTTTTATCAAGAATAAACATTAGAGCCAGACAAAACTCATCAAAGGATAGCCAAGAGGCCGCCTCAAAGGTTGATTGAGGCGGCCTCTTCAGTAACGTACACGTCGTTGGCATCGCCATTTTTTCCGCACTGGAGTTTTTCCAAATGGCGTTTGCATAACACATCAAATTTTCGTTGATTCTAAAACTTATCACACCTGTCCATATAGCGGAGCAACCTTCGAAAACCAGCGCCGCTGTCTCATTACCTCATTAAAACGATCTCTCAATCTCCGATCATGAAACATTACGTACAGAGGTCTTAAATAAGTCAGAGCATCTGCAATCCTGTACCTTGCGACCTGTTTCCGCAAATAGTTTCGAACGCCTTGGTCGCAGACAATACAATCGACCATTCCGGCATCGAGGGCGTCCAGCAGTTCCTGAGAGCTTGCGAAATACCTTTTACACTCCGGGGCAAGCTCGTCGATCGCGTTTCCGTTGGCGAAACCATCGATCACTCCCACGCTGTAACGCTCCAGTTTAGAATACGCAGAAATCCCCGCCAGTTCTTCCTGTAAGGTAACAACTTCTGTAACGGCATCCCGGAGTTTATCGGAAAGAAAGAACTTTTTCAGCCTTTCCGGCGTATCCTGGATCTGAAAAATAACGTCGTAGACGCCATTCTCAAAATCGGCGCTGATCACGGCCCAGTCTGCAATCGTGACATCCAATTCATAGCCGCTCTCACAAAGGATCGAGGCGACTTTTTCATAATCGCTGCCAGTTATATTTCCTTGCTTGTCAAAATACTGATACGGAGGGAACAGATCTGCGCAAACCTTTAATTTCATAACAGGATTCTTACCCTTCTGAGCGTTATTTTCCGAGTTTTGCCGCAAGCTTCGCCAATGCAGGTTCGATATATCTGCCGTTTTCTTCAATCAGCAGATCATCCATATAGATCGTACAATCTTTGCAGATCCCGTCGATATGGCTCACCGCGTTTCTCGGAGCGCCGCCCGAATAACAGGATCCCTGGTGACCAAAGCCCCACTGCGTACTTCCCCATATCCTCTCATCAACGGTCGTCGCGCCGCCGAGTACTGCGTTCGGGTTTACGCCATAGCACACATGAGCAGCTATATACATGTTCGGATCATTCAGTTTCCTGTAATACTCGCGAAGAACATCAGCTTGCCAGCCGCCTGCGATTTCCTGAATACGACCATCCTTTACGACATACTTGACCGGTTCTTCTAATAGCCCAAGTTCGGCGTCTCCGCCGCCGGAAATCGTTCCGTCAAAGGCGATAACTCCCTGGATCGTATCCTCCTTGGGAGCCCATCCGATCTGCCCAATCAGAAAGTGCCCTCCGGGAGAGCTGTAATCGCATTCATTTGCGACCGGACGCCGGGGATCGATATCAAACGCGATATCCGTTCCGGCAGCATTGGTGATCCGCATATGCTTGGCGTTCTTCGTCATTCCCGCCAGTTTATTTTGAAATGCCTGCTGCGCAGGTATATCGATTTCTCCAATGCACTTAACAAGCTCTTCGACACTGAGCCCCCCAAGCATGACCTGCCGCGTGCGTCCGTTTGTTACCGCCTTATCCCAAATGGGAGAATAGAGCAGCCATTGGTTGTTCATTTCAACCCAGACGTCTGTTTTGTCAACACATGCGATCAACGGCTCCGGCAGATAAGGCATGGTAAGCGCCCCGTATCCTTTAGGCGTAGAATGATACGCCACCATAACCTTAGCGCCCAGCATTTCAGCCGCTTTTGCCATCTCTTCGACAGGACGAAAATCCGCAACAGAATCCACCGTAATTAAAACGCTTTCTCCCTCTTTGACCTTGATCAATTCATTCATCAGCTTATAACTTGCGTTTGCGAGTTCCAAGTCCATAATTCCAGGCATTCTGCATTCCTCCTTTTTTCTTGCTCACTGCAAAATATTATTTTTCGAATTCTTTTCCAACGATGCCGATCCTTTTCTCCGCAAAGAGTTTCATACACACGAAGTATACGACGAACCCCGCAGCAAAGGAATTAATGGATGCAATCCCCCAATCAAGCCGAAATCCGACGAACGCACCGATCACGATCGCCACAAACGCCCAAATATTTATCTTGTCGTAGAGAGTCCCCGTTCCATAATCGTAATGACCCTTCTTGAGAATATAGTAATCGCATATGATAACCCCTGCCACCGGCGGTATCCCCGTACCCAAAATGCTCAGCCACGAAGTGAAATAATCTGCAAGCCCGAGGGCGCCCACGATTGTTGCGGTGATCCCGGTAACAATCACCAACTTATGCTTGGATAACGGAATTATATTAGCCAGCCCAAGGCTTGCGGTGTAAAGATTGTTATCATTTGTGGTCCACTGTGCAAGGATCAGGATGATCATCGCCGCTGCTCCGAGCCCCAGGTTGATGAACGCAACTGGCAGATCGCTTTCTCCTGTCGACAAAGATACGAAGTATCCTGCCAGGATAATGAACGAATTTGCGACGAAATATCCAAAGATTGTCCCGCCCCATGCCGTTTTTATATCTTTCGCATAGCGGGTGATATCTGCCTGAGCGGACGCTCCGCCGGCAAAAGAGCCCACGATCGCAACGATCGCCGTTCCCAATGTCATTGGGCGTGACGGCACGATCTTCATAATAACGTCAAGGCCCCCTGCCCCCTTTATGGCAAAAAGGATACCGGCCAGAGAAAGGACAGCGATCAGCGGGACCGCAATATAACTCAGAAAATTCAGTCCTTTGTAGCCGAAATACGCTGTTAGCATCATTAAGATGCCACCCCATACCGCAGCTACATATTTCGACGTGAGCAAACCTCCCCCCGGAAAAAGAGCCGCCATTGTCGAGCCGAAAAATCCGACCTGTACCGCAAACCATCCAAGCATAACGACTGCAAGCAACAAGCCGACAAATTTCGAACCCTGACGTCCAAAACTGTGCCTGGAAAGCATGGCAGAGGCAACGCCCTCTTTTGCACCTGCAGCTCCGATTGCACCGCCGTACAAGCTCAAAATGATATTCCCGATGATGATTGCGATAACGGCTGTTTTCAGATTCATGCCAAATGCAGTTGCCGCGCCCGTATAAAGACCAGACATACAGATACAAAATCCCGACTGCACAAACGCAATACTCCAAAATCCTTTTCTTTCGCTATCGGGAACCCGCCTTGTCGCATTGTCGTTTCCATCGCCATTTGCCAATGTCTTTATTTCTTTTTCAAATATTTTCGTTTTTTCCCCGTTTCTCATTCCTTCCCCCTCCTCACATAATTGTAGATTCCACTTATGCTTGGATTATAACGTTCACTCATTTTCGTTTCTATGGGAAGCGGAACAGAAATGGAAGGGGAGGCGTGTGCGATCGCACATACACAAGGAAACGAAAAGAGACTGCCTTATACTCACTCTATAGTCCGCATTAATAAAGTGTGCAGAAAGCCCCCTGGGAGAGCGTGTGAAAATTACCGGTACGACCGGTAGTTATGAATTGGGCTCCAACGGATCACTTGTTTTTCTCATTATTTACCCCGATGCTGTCTAAAATATTAAAAAGCATTAGAAAATTTAACAGATGCGGCATTTCGAAAGGCGAATATCCCAATAAGTTCAGGATCTTACTTCTCCTTTGGAGTACTGTGTTTTTATGGATATACAGTTCATTGGCGACTCGCTGGACATTGCCCTGATGGTAAAGCAAACACTTTAAGGTTTTGGCAAGGCTGGTTCCATGTTTCTCGTCGTAGGCTGAAATGGGCTGAAGAAAGCGATAACACGTTTGAAGAGTATCTTCCTTCTCTCCCAGCTCTTGAAGTTTTTGAAAAAAACAAATCTGATCGTAAAATGTGACATTATTGTCGCCATAGTGATTTCTTCCAACGACAGCGGCTTGGAACGCCTGCATGTATGCGGACGGAATTTTTGTTATCTTCTCAAATTCATTACTTACTCCAATGGATATGGAAAGATCCAAATTGGCGGTGAAGATATTTAACAGATACCTGCAGAAATCCTTGATATTAAACGTTTTGACATTACTTTTGCGGGTATCGAGAAAGACGATGACGGTATCGCTTTTTAAGACCAGCCAGTTTCTATGGTTTATCGATTTCACGTAATTTCTCGTTTGAGGCACTAACAAACGCTGGACGTACTCTTGCAGCTCTTTCTGCAGCTTTGTTTCCTTTATTCTCCACAGGGAGTTTATATTGATCAGAACGATCCTGTTGATATCGTCGATCGGCAGCATGATCTTTTTTCCTCGATCAAGGGCAATCTCTTCTGTCGAAAAATTCCAGACCAAAAGATCTGAAACGAATTCCTGTTCCGCTCTTTTCTGATAATCCGCGATTCGGTTCTGTCGACTGAACAACAGAATGCAGGATGTTTCGATCGGACAGAGAAAATCACGGTTTAAGTCTTCAGGCAATTCTTTGCAATCCGTTACGAAAATGCCGAACAGATTTTTGGAAGAACGGATAAGTACAAACAGCCTTTCTACGCCGCCGACTACCAGCTTCGCATATCCTTTTGTGCTGCAGCTATACAGAACGTGATTGAAATTTCCTTTCAAATATTGCTGTTCTTTGAACAGAATGCTTTGATCAACATCCGAAAAAATACAGTTCCCATAGATGTCGTAATAGGATATCTGCTTCCCGATCTGCTTGTTGAGATACGTAAGAATACTTTCCGTATTCTCTTCGTTCGCAATCAGATTTAGGATATCATTCCGCACGGCGCTGAAGTCATCGATTGCGGGGATGATCGTTTTATCTGAAACAAGGGAACTTAAAATCGGCGTGATGATCTCGATATAAGAAACGTTTGCCCGTGCCTGAATCAGCGGAAAACCCAGAGAATCGCATAGATCCAGTATATCCTGATCAATCTGCTGAAGAAGCATTCCGACATTGCACAGGACAAGCCCACAGCATCCGTTCTCCCATAGCTTCTTGATTACGAGTTCCTGTTTCTCAACATCGCTCCAGATCGCATAGAACGATGTTATATATAATTGGTTTTTCTCTACCCAGTGCGATATGCTGCTGTCCGCAATTTCCAGCACGCTTACGCTTTCTACCGGAGAATCGATCCCGGCTTCTCCCGCGACAACCACCGATCCGAAGAGACCTCCGAACTTGAGTGCCTCTCTTATGGTCAAAGTCATCGTGTCTGCCCGTTTTCTTTCTGGAGTTCCATGTCAAGCAAAACCATACTCACGCACTCCTATCGCATGCTATACGCTTCCTAAACTATGCCGATTCTTGATAAAAAGCATTGACGCAGTTTGATGAGCGCTGCGAAGGAGTCCAGTCGCGCAGGACTTTCTTGATCGCTGCGCAATCTGCGCAACTCGCTTTGCGGACCTCCCCCGAGATGCCCTTGTTATTCGGCGTTTCAATCAAGAAATAATATGAATCAAGAAACAGTATCACTGGGCGAAGCAAATTTCAGGACGCGGCATTGCCGCCCCCTTTTGCCCGCCCAGGAAATCCTGCGCGAACTGCGCCGTCAGCGCGGCGCTGACGGGCAGACAGTCTTCGTCGGCGTCGAACCGGTCGCTGTGCTGCGGCGCGCCGCAGCCTTTGTCGGGATTGGCGCAGCCCACGAAAGCCAACACTTCGGGGCAGATCTCACGGTAGCGCGCGAAGGTCTCGGAAGCCATCCACGGTTCGCCGGCGATCGCTTCGGCGCCGGTTTTTTCCGCCGCCGCGCGGGCGAGCGCCGCCAGCGCCGCGTCGTTGACCGAGGGCGGGCACCAGTTGCGCCAGTGTACTTCGGCCGTGCAGCCGTCGGCCATGGCGATCCCGGCCGCCGTCTGTTCGAGCAGCGCGTGCAGGTCGCGCCCCACCTGCTCGCTGAAAAAGCGCAGGCTGCCTTCCATGCGGCATTCGTCGGGAATGCGGTTCCACGTCGAGCCGCCGTGAAAGTTGCACACCGTCAGCACCGCCGCCTCGCGGGCGTTGACGCGGCGCGAGACGATGGCGTTGGCGCCGCAGAGGATCTGCGCGGCGCAGTTGATCGGGTCGAGGCCGAGGTGCGGCGTGGCGCCGTGAGCGCTCTTGCCCCGCACCTTCACGGCGAACGTCTCGCAGCCCGCCGTGCAGGATCCGTCGATCACCGCCACCGTGCCGCAGGGAAAGGCGGCCTGCACGTGAACGCCGAAGACCGCGTCGACCGGTTTCAGTTCCGCCAGCAGGGCGCGCGCGTCGTCGCCCAGGCCCATCTCCTCGCCGGACTCGAAGCAGAAGATCAGCCGTCCCCGCAGCCGCTCCTTCATGGCGCTCAGCCGCCGCGCCGCCGCCAGCATGCCCGCGGTGTGGAAGTCGTGGCCGCACATGTGCGCCGCGCCGTCGATTTCGGAGACGAACGCCTTGAGGCCTTTCAGGTTGCAGGCGTTTTCCTGCAGCGGCAGCGCGTCCATGTCGGCGCGCAGCGCCAGCGTCCTGCCCGGACGTCCCGTGTCGAGCACGCCCAGCAGGCTGTTGCCCCGTTCCGGCGCGCGGATCACCTTCAGCCCCAGGCGCTCCAGCTCGGCGGCGACGATGCCCGCCGTGCGCGTTTCCTGCCCGCTCAGCTCGGGATGGCGGTGCAGGTCGCGCCGCAGCGCCACGATTTCGTCTTCTATCGGGATACGGTTCATTGTCAGTCTCCTTCCTGTCGATGCGGCGGCAGAAACCGCCGTTTTTCATGATCCGCTGCCGGTCGATGGCGTCGAAAACGCCGACGCGGTTGTCAGCGCGGCAGCGCCCGCGCTCTCAGCCAATAAAACAGCTTCGGGCAATGCAGCACGGCCACGCATTTGAAGAAGAGCTCGGGCGACCGGTGCAGCGCCAAGACGCTGGCATACATGACTTCGCGCACTTTGCGGTGGCGCAGGAAGACCAGCCGGCGCTCGTAGTTTTTCCAGTCCTTTCTGCGCGCGTAAAAAACAAAAGGGGCCAGCATAATCTCCGGCTCTTGAACGTGCAGGACGGCGCGCCGCAGCTTTCCGGGGCCGGTGTGACGCAGCGAATAGCGGGCTGCGCGCACATTCGCAAGCCGCATCTGCCTTTTCAGTTCCGGTGCTCGCTCGTCCCTTATCCCCACTGCGGTGATCTGCGCCTTATGATGAACGTAATTATAGAGCCTGATATTTGCAAACACGGTCTTGGCGCTGCGCAGCAAAGTCTTTTGAATGAATTCGCCGTCTTCGCCCCGGCGGCATCTTTCATTGAAGCGAAGTTCCGTCGAGAGCAGGAAGTCCTTGCGGTAGAGAAAACACCAGACGGAAGCGGTGAGTTTCCGCATGTGCCAGGCGAACAGGTAATCGCTGGCCTGCGGCAACGTCTTTTTTAACCTGAAACGCTCGGGAACCAGCGCCCCCGTGTCTTCATAATAATGATTGAAACCGCAGAAGGCGATGTCCGCTTGATTGGGAGAAACGATGCCGTACAGCGTCGAAAGATAGTCGGCGTTGACGAAATCGTCGGGATCGACGAAACACACATATTCTCCCCGCGCCGCCTGCAGCCCGGCATTGCGCGCCGCCGAGACGCCGCCGTTTTTCTCCTGCCGCAGCACCTGAAACGGACGCTTGCAGGAACGCAAAATCCTTTCGGCGACAGGGCGCGTCGCGTCGGTCGAAGCGTCGTCGACAAAAACGATCTCCAGACGGGGATAATCCTGCGCGATCACCGATTCAAGCGCCCGCGCGACAAACGGTTCCACGTTGTAAGCCGGCAAGACCACGCTGATCAGCGGCGTCCGTCCGTTCATCGGAACGTTTCCGCAATCCATTGAAAGCACCTCCGTAGATGGGGCCCAAAGCGCCCGCCGGGAGGCTTTTATCGTCACTCCCGCGGCGCCCCGCCTTTTACAAGAATATCTTTTCAGTTATAAAAAATCAAGACTCGGCATACGAAAAGCGGAATTCCGCCTTTCGCGGAACTCCGCTTTTCGCCGTATCTTCAAGGAACGCGCGCTCAGGCCAACTCGATCATTTGGGCCACGGAGACGAGCACGCAGCCCAGCGCCACCCACCAGAGGAAGACGCGCCAGCTGTACTTCATCCAGCGCTCGAAAGGCATGTTGACGATGCCCAGCACCGCCATCAGCGCCGAGCTGGTGGGGATGACCCAGTTGCAGAAGCCGTCGCCGAAGTTGAAGGCGAGGATGGCCGTCTGCCGCGTCATGCCGATGATGTCGGCCAGCGGCAGCATGATCGGCATCACGGCCGCCGCTTGGCCGGAGCCGGAGGGGATGACCGTATTGATCAGCAGGTTGGCGATGAACATGGCCGGGGCCTGAAGCACGGCGGGCACCAGTTTCAACGCTTCGCCGAGGGCGTAGACGATCGTGTCGAGCACCTTGCCGTCGGTGAGGATGCTGGAAATGGCGCGCGCCGCGGCCACGAGGAAGAAGACCATGACCATCGTCCTGGCGCCGTCCACGAACGTTTTGGAGATCTCCGCGGGCCTCATGCGCGCGAACAGGCCGGCGACGATTGCCAGGCCGATGAACGTGGCGGAAAGTTCCTGATATTTCCACTTCCACCGGATGCTGCCGTAGACCATCAGCGCCATCGCCGCCACGGTCGCCAGCGTCACCAGCCATTTGCGCAGATCCATGGGGCCGTACGCCTTGATCGCGTCGGAGTCGCCGAGGTTCTCCGCGCGGTCCAGGTCGTACATCGGCGACGCGGCGGGATCCTTGCCGATCTTCACGGTGTAGCGCCAGATCAGGAAACCGGTCAGGATCATGTACAGGCCGAAGCAGATGGCGCGGTACCACAAACCCGAAAACGGCGGCAGCCCCGCCAGTTCCTGGGCGATCAGCGTCGTGCTGGGCTGGAGCATTCCCGTGGCGAAGCCGACGGCCGTGCCGCCGGTCATGATGGCGACGGCCGTGATCGAGTCGAGCCCCAGCGCCAGGCAGATCATCACCAGCACCGGCGCGAACGCCACGAACTCGACCAGCCCGCGCGTGAGCATGATGAAGCAGAACAGCACGAACATCGACAGCACGAACATCGACTTGCGCTCGCGGTATTTCAGCGCCAGCGTGCCGATCGACGAGTGCATGGCTCCCGACTTGATCACGACGGCGAAGGCCGCGCCCGAGCACAGCAGCATGAACAGCAGATCGACGGCGCTCTTGGCTCCCTTGGCGATGTGCAGCGGAATCAGCAGCGGATTGACGGGACTTTTTTCCACCCAGTGGAACGACGCGGCGTCGACCACGGAGCGCGAACCGACTTTGACGCGATCGAACTCGCCGGCGGGGATGAGCCACGTCGCCAGGCAGGCGGCCACGACGACGGCGAAGATGATCACCAGCGTATTCATCGCTTTCTTCGGCTTCGCGGGAACCGCGGCCGCTTTCACTTCTTCGGACATAACGAAACCCTCCTCACAAATTCGCTTCCAACGATAAAACCCCAAAGGCCACGACGCTTGTATCTACACGCGGGACTCAGCTTCGAGCTGCGCCTTGCGCGTTGCGAACTCTCTCTTGATTTCGTCCAGCAGTCCGGGGACGGAAATCAGATCGGCCGCCGTGGCGGCCAGCACCTTGGCGCCGGTAACGATGGCGCCGTGGGCCGTCTCCGTCTTGCCGGCGTCGAGATACGCCTGCGAGTGCGAGGGCGAACCCTCGGGCACGAAAGCTACGCGGATGCACGAACCCGGCATGAGCTGCATGACGTTGCCGAGATCGGTCGAGCCGGTCTTCTGGCGCGGCGGGCGGATCACCGGCGCGTTCACGGCGCGCGCGTTTTCCATGATCACGTCGTTGAGCTTCAGCGCGGGGATTTTGTTGTCCACGTCCTTGCGTCGCTCGATTTCCACTTCCGTCTCCGTCATCATGGCCGCGCCGTACAGCACCTTGAGGAAGCGCGCGATCACGCTCTCGAGATAGGCGCGGTTGTAGGACCTCACGTAGAACTGCGCCTTGGTGAAAGCCGGCACCGTGTTCGCGCCCGTGCCGCCGCCGTCCGTGACGTTGTAATGGATGCGCGTGTCTTCCTTGACGTGCTCGCGCAGGCACTCCACGCCGTGAAACGCCAGCGACATCGCGTCCAGCGAGCTGCGCCCCAGTTCGGGCTTGATCGCCGCGTGCGCCGCCGTGCCGCGATAGGCGACGAAAAAGTTCGTCAGCGCCATCGATTTGACGTCGGTCGTCGTCTCGCCGCTGCCGTGCATCATCAGGGCCACGTCGATGTCGTGGAAGCAGTCGCCGTTTTTGAGCATGAGGATCTTGCCGCCCTCCGTCTCCTCGGCGGGCGTGCCGTAGACGACGACCGAGAACGGGCCGGGCAGGCCGGAATCCTTCAGCGCCGCCGCGGCCGCGAGAATGCACGGCCCCTGCATCTGATGGCCGCAGGCGTGCCCCAGCGCGGGCAGCGCGTCGTACTCGCAGAGCAGGCCGATGCGCGGGCCGCCCTCGCCGCGGCGGTACACGGCGCGGAACGCCGTGGGCAGGCCGCCGACGCCGCGCTCCACCGCGAAGCCGCGCTTCTCCAGCCATTCCGTCAGCAGCGCCGAAGCGTGGACCTCCGTCAGCCCGACTTCCGGGTGGTCGTAAATGTCGTCGGACATCGCCGACAGCTCCGGCTTCAGCGCGTCGATCAGCGCAAACATCTTTTCCTTCATCGAAAATCCTCCGTTCCGTGCCGTCCGCTTAAGATGGGGCGCACAAAAGTTCTATTTTTTATGATACTTGATTCTATTTTTAGAATTTGCTATTATTTTAGCGATCGGAAGAAAGTTGTCAAGACTCTCGACGAAAAAAACGCGATGACAACGCGGCGTTCATCGTCATACGGCGCCCCCGCCCGGAAAGGAAGATCCCGCATGGAGCTCAAAAAACGCGTCAAAGAATCCGAACGGCTGAACGCTTCGGTCGTGTTCAGCCTCGAGGCGCTCGATTTTCTCGAAACGGAGGGCTCGGCGTCGCTGACGGAGCTGAGCGGCGCTTTGGGCATCCACAAATCCCGCGTCATGCGCCTGTGCGGCACGATGGAGCGGATGGGCTACGTGATCCGCCGCGGCGAAGACGCCCGCTACGCGCTCGGCCCCCGCGTGCTGTCGCTGGGCAAGGCGTTCGAGCGCCACAATCCGCTGCTCCACGTGCTGCGACCGCAGCTGGAACGGATCGCCCGTGAACTGGACGAGAACGTCTCGTTCCAGATCATCCGCTACGACCGGCGCCTGTGCGTCTGCTCCGTCTGCCGCGCGCAGCTGGCGCGCTACGTCACGCCCGAGGGCAGCGAGGCGAAGTTCCCCTACGGCGCTGCCGCCAAGGTGATGCTCGCCTGGGGGCCGGCGGAGCTGCGCGCCAAAATCCTCGCCGCGGCCCCTTATCCGCGCTATACCGAACACACGCCGACGACCGCCGACGAAGTGCTGCGCGCCATTGAAAAGACGCTGAAACAGGGCTACGCCGTCTCGCGCGAGGAGCGCACCTACGGCACCGCGGCGCTGGACGTGCCCGTTTTCGGCGCCGGCTGCGAGCTGCTCGGCGCGCTCGGCCTCGCCAGCACCACGGAGCGCCTCACGCCCGAGCTGATCGAAAAAGCCGTGCCCGCGCTGCGGAAGGCGGCCGCCTACATCCAGTCGATGACCGCCGGCGCGGAAAAGTTCGTGCCCAAGATGCCGCGCCGTGACGAATAGCCGCGACGCGAAAAAAAAGCCGCGGCATTTCCCGACAAAAAACGAAAGCGCCCCGATACGGCCGATGGCTCTCCTTCATCGACGCGTACCAGGGCGCTTTTTGTCGAGCGTTTTTTTGATGTTCCACGTGGAACATCTTTCTTTCGACGCAGCGTTTTCAATGGATCATAAATCATGTTTTTTAAGCGATGTTATTTTTCCCGCCGGCGCGGCGTCTTTTGTCCCGCCTTTGAGTCCGCCGCTTTCTGAACGGTCAGGCGCAGGTTGAGGGCCGTCAGCGCGGCGCTGTGCGCTTCGATCGTCCGCGGCGAGATGTTCGGCACGAGCCCGTCGAGGAACAGCGCGTTGTGTTTGACTTCGGCCAGATCGAGGATCAGCCGGGGAACGTTGTAAAAGCCGATCTCGCCGCGCGGATCCCAGCCCGCGGCACGGCGGTTCGTCAGCAGCGCCACCGTGCGCGCGCGTTTTTTCAGGCGCTTGAGGATCGGCGTGTTGTTCTCGCTGCCCATCATCAGGTGGTCGCCGAGGACGACGATCGCCGTTTCACGGCCGCCCGGCTGCGCTTCGACAAAATCGACGAAATCGCCGAGCAGGTAATCCAGGCAGGCCACGCAGTACTCGTGGCTCATGGGCGGCACCGCGGGCGCCACCTTGTCCTTCAGGCGCGCGTCGGGAAGACCTTTCGTAAAGTGCGTGTCGACCGTCAGCAGCGTCAGGTTGAACGGCCGCCCGGCGGCCGACAGGCGCGAGTATTCGAGCTTGGCCTGTTCGAACAGGTCGAAATCGTGCGCGCCCCAGACGGTTTTTTCGCAGCCCTTTTCGAAGTCCCGCGCCCCCTTGACGCGGTACCCCAGCATCTTCATCAGGCCGCCTGTGCCGCCGAAATCAAGCTGGCACCCCGCCAGAAACAGGCAGTCGTACCCAGCCCGCCGCATCACTCTCGCGTACGACGTCAGGCGGCTGCTCTCGACCCGGTTGAAAATATCGTCGCCGGCGCCGCCGAAAAAGGCGGGAAACGACGTCTGCGTCGCGTACAGCGCGCCGACGGTCCAAGTCGCGCCGCTGACGCATTTGTAATTGTCCCAGAGCGTCCATCCGGAATCGGCGAGGCGGTGCAGGCGCGGCAGCGAATCCGGAAAATCCTCCCGGTCCAGAAAATTGTTCTCCAGCGACTCGCAGTAAACGACCACGATATTTCGCCCCGCCTCGGCCGCGACGTCGGCCTCCGCAACCGGCTCCCGCCGCGCGCCCAGCGCCGCGAACAGCTCCGCCTCGGAACAGGACGAAGTCCGCGCGTACTGCCGCCATGATTCCAGCATTTCCCGATAGACCGACGTCACGGGCGAAAAAGCGACCGCCAGCGCGCAGGCCGCCAGCAGCCCCAGGCGCGGAAAACGTCGCTTCGGCGCGAAAACGCGGCGCAGCCGCCCCGTCCAGTTCAGCCAGACGACGGTCAGGACGGCAAGCGTGAGCCCGGCGAAAACGGCGCTCGTCGCCGCCATCACGAGCGGCGCCATGCGCAGCATGTCCCAGTCGAGACGCATGAAGACAAAGTAATCGAGATCCCGGTTCAGCACGGCGGCGCAGAGCGCCTGCGCTGCCGCCAGCGCGTAGCCGAGCAGCACCGCCAGCGAGCCGAGCTTCCGGTTTTTGACGAGAAAAAGCCCGGCCGCGGCGAAGGGCAGAAAAAACAACAACGCGTCTTGAGCGCACTTTTCCATGCCGAAAGACCTTTCTTTCGCAGCTTCGAAATTGGAGAGAGAAGCGATACCCGCCACTTTATGCGATATTGTAGCACGCGCGCGGCGTAAAATAATCCGTCGCGCGGATCGCAGAAAATCCGCGCGACGGAAACGAGGGCACGAAAAAGCGCTTGCGCGCCGCCGTCTTTTATTTCTAAAACACGTTGCGGTACATGATCACGATCAGGACGATGGGCAGGCCGTAGGTGACCCAGGGTCTCCACCAGCCGCTGACGCGCCACGTATGAGTTTCGTCCAGGCCCTTGTTCGCTTCTTCCATGTAGCCATTGAACTTCAGCACGAAAGAGATGTAGAGCGACACAAGCAGCGCGTCGACCGGCATCATCACGTTGCCCGACAGGTAATCGGCGAAATCGAAGATGCTCTTGCCGAGGACCCGGCACGTGGACATCCAGCCGTGCCCTTCGCTCAGCGAGTAGGCGCAGGGCAGGCTGAGCACGAACATGACGAAGACGACGATCCAGGTCATTTTGCTTCTTTTCACCTTGAAGAAGTCGGCGAAGCAGGCCACGGGGGCTTCGAGGTATCCGAGCCCGGAGGTGTAGCCGGCGACGGCGACGAGAATGAAGAACAGCGAAGCCCAGAACGAGCCCATCGGCATCTTGCCGAAGACGACGGGCATGATCTCCATGACCAGACCGACGCCGCTGGCGTTGGGATCGGCGCCGTAGACGAGCAGCGCCGGGAAGATGACCACGCCGGCGACCAGCGCGAAGGAAGTATCCATGGTGACGACCATGGCGGCGTCCTTGGGCATGTTGTCGGTGTCGCTGCGATAGGAGCCGTACACGACGGCGGTGGCGATGCCGACGCCGATGGAGAAGAAGCTCTGGCCGAGGGCGTACAGCCACACTTCGGGATTCCATATCTGGCTGAAATCGGGGCTGAGATACCATCTCAGACCGTCCATGGCGGTTTTGCCGACGCCTTCCACGGGGCTGAGCGTCAGCGAGCGGACGGCCAGCGTCACGATCATGAGGCCGAGGATGGGCAGCAGCCATTTGCAGAGTTTCTCGACGCCTTCCTTGACGCCGCGCGAGATCGCCAGCCCCAGCGCGAAGAAGACGACGACGGTGTAGGCGATCAGCTCGAAGGGACTCTTCATGAAATCGTCGAACATCACTTTGGTCTGCTCGAAAGTGGAACCGGTGAAAATGCCGGTCAGAGCCTTCACGGCATAACGGACCATCCAGCCGATGATGACCGTGTAATACGCCATCAGCACGATGCAGGCGATGGCGCCGACCCAGCCGATCATCGACCAGAAAGGTTTCTTTTCGCGCAGGAACCCGACGATGGGCGTCGCCTTCATGCGGCGGCCGATGCTCAGTTCGCCGAGGAACAGGGGCAGGCCGACGAAAACGCAGATCAGCACATAGACCAACACGAAAGCGCCGCCGCCGAACTTGCTGGTGAGATAAGGGAAACGCCAGACGTTGCCGAGGCCGATGGAGAAACCGGCGGCTGAAAGGATAAAACCGATGCGACTGCCAAAACTGTCTCGTTTCTGTTCTTCCATAAAAATCATCCCTTCCATTTCAACACTCTGCTGCCGCGAATATTCGCGGCAAACCGTTTCGATTCCCGCATCCCGGACGCAGCGCGCGGGCAGCCCAAGATACGGGAATCGGTTCACACATGGAATTTTTCGGCTTCGGCAAGAGCCGTTTTCAAATGTTCCAGATCGATCCAGCGGTAATCGGCGTCGGCCCCCTTCGGATCGTCGAATCCCTGCAGCGACAGATGCTCGATCGCCCGGCCGAGAACCTCCCGGTCGTCGCCCTCCCACGAGGGCTTTTCGGAGAGGACGACCGAGCGGTAAGGGCTCCTGTTGAGGCGGTTGTTCGCCGACAGCGGATGCGTGACCAGATGCCAGTCCTTTCCCAGGTATTCGGAGACCTTCAGCAGCACGTCCAGCGGCGTGCCCTCGACCAGCACGGTCGCGCCGAGCTTTGCCGCTTCGACATCCGGATTGTTGGTGACGATCATGGTCGGCCCTCCCGAAAAAAATGATTTCAAGAATCGGACGTTAAATCCGTGTTTATTAAACGCGGTTTTATGCCTGAGAGAATGAATCGTGAAAAATTTCATTTGCGCGGCGTCGAAAAGAGCCGGCGGAACCCGACGCGGTTTCGCCGGCTTTATGTTTTTCGCCGCCGCCTGACGGCGGAAGCCAAATTTCCGTTAGAGCGCCTTGAAGATCGTCTGTTTGTCGATCGGCGTGACCATGGCCTCGAGCGCCTTTTCGAGCAGCTTGCGGCGGGCCTTTTTGTCCTCCGCGTCGCCAAGCTCCGGCTTGCCGACGGGGTGGGGGATGGCGACGCCGGGCACGATCCGGTTGGAGCCGACGGTCATCATGATCGGCACGATCGTGGCGATCTGCACCACGGGGATGCCGGCCGCCTTCTCGATTTCACGCGACATCGATGCGCCGCATCGAGTGCAGGAGCCTCAGGTGGAGGTGAGGATGGCGGCGTCGACGCCGGCGGCTTTCAGCTCCGGGCCGATCTCCTGGCCGAACTTCTCGGCCCAGGCCACGGCCGTGCCGGTGCCGGTGGTGCAGTACACGTACTTGTAGATTTTGCCGATCTTGCCCTCTTTCTCCAGCTCGCGCATCTCGTCGAGCGGCAGCACCACGTCGGGATCGGCGTTGGCCCACTGCGTGTCGTAGCCGCCGTGGATGGACTCGTAATTCTCGGGGGTGAGGTCGTTGAGGCCGGTGATGTCGTAGCGGCCGTAGGACTCGGCGGAGGAGACGCGGATCTTGTCGGGATTGCCCTTGGGAACGATGCCGCCGGAGGTGATCAGGGCGATCGTGGCGTGCTTGAGATCCTTGACGGGAGCGCAGGGCGCGATCTTCTTGAAGGTCGGCATCTCGTACTCGGTCTGGAACGGCTCGCCGGCCATCTTCTTGAGAAGCATCTCGAGGCCGCGCTGGGCGCCGTTCTTCTCGTGGAAGAAAACGCGGCGGAATCCGCGGCTGATGTAGTTTTCGTCGGCGGCGGGGCCGAGAGTTTCCTTCTTGAGCAGCTTGAGCGCCAGCGAGGCCATGGATTTGGCCGCGTCTTTGATGCCGCGGGCGCTGTTGGCCGTCTTGACGATGAAGACTTTCTTGGCGAAGGACTCGGCGCCGGGATTCTCGGGATACATGCCGGTGACGACGGGAATGCCCAGCGTGTCCTGCACGGCGGCGCAGATGTCGCCGCAGGCCATGCCGTAGCGTCCGGCGAAGAACGCCGGGCCGGCGATCAGCAGGTCGGGCTTGTAGCTGCCGATCATCTCGAGCAGCGTCTTTTTGGCCTCTTCGTTGTGTTCGTTGAAGTAGTTGTCGCCGCAGATCACCGTGCCGACGATCTCGGCGTCTTTGCCCAGCTCGGCCTGAAGGGCGGCGCCGGGGCCGACTTTGCCGTCGCGCTTTTCGGGCGGCACGTGGGCCATGTCCTCGCCGCCGATGCCGGCGTAAAACTGGTTGATGTAATGAACGATGCGGAACGTCATGATCGATTCCTCCTTACACCCAGAGCGAGCCGGACCTGTTGAAGCCGGTCTCGCAGGTCGAGCCGATGATCGACTGCAGCTCGACGTACATGGAGCCGTCGGGGCGAAGGCTTTCGGCCGCGCCGCCGGAAACGTGGGCGATGGACTCGATGAAGCCGATCACTTTTTTCATGGCCGGCACTTCGAGCATCTCGTTGACGTTGCCGCAGGAGACGAAGGCCGTCATCTGCGGCGTGGCGTCGGCCAGGCCCTGCGACGCGCCGTCGGTGCCGGACGCTTCGTCGGCGATGACGACGGTGCTCATGCCCAGCGCTTCGCACTTGTTGACGTTCAGGCAGAGGTCGCTGTCGGGGTTGCCATAGCCTTCCTCGGTGATGATCACGCCCTTGGCGCCGAGCTCGCGGCAGAGGCGAGCGTTGAAGGACGAAGCGCGCTCCTTGCCGGCGAGGACGACCGATTCCTGCGTGGGGATCATGCCCAGGAAGTTGACAGTTTTGCCGTGCTGGGCGTACAGTTCGCTGACCACCGGATCGTGCAGATGGTGCCAGGTCGTGGTTTTGTCGCAGGCGGACACGCAGTTGCCGGAGACCATGGCGCCGTCGAGCACCTCGTTGGGGTGCAGCAGCGTGGGCAGGCAGGTCTTCACGTCGGCGCCGTACACGTACGTGTCGTGCAGCAAACCCTGCGTGATGCACATGCAGAGATGGACGACGGGCGGCAGGTCGGGATATTTTTTCAGCTCTTCGGCCACCGTGCCTTTTTCGAAAACTTCCGTGGCGTCGATCTTCGCGTTTTTGCAGCAGTCGGCCAGCCAGACGGCGGCTTTCAGCCCGGCGACGCGGATCGCTTCCTCGTACTGGTGCTTTTCCAGATTCTCGACCGGCCGGGCGATCAGCACCACGTTGAACAGCTCCGCGAACGGGCTGAACTTGGCGGCGGGGCCGGACATGTCGATAAAACCTTCCTGAAAGCCCATGATCGGGCCGACGGTGACCACGCCGGCGCCGTCGAGCACAAACGTCGCGCCTTCGCCCGCCGTGTCGTTGGGGCCGATCACGGAAGCGAAATAGCTTTCGCCGCCTTCCAGCTTGACGCGCGGCTCGATCACGTCCTTGACGGGGATGATGCGCACCGATTCGCCGGGACGGGCCAGATCGACGTCCCACTTTTCGATGCGGTCGTCGTCGGAAAGCGCGGCGATCAAACCTTCCTTGTCGACGTAGAGCACGCCGTTTTCCATGCGGGTCGGGCTGCCCCATTCAAGCCCGGTCACATGGGCCTTGCGAAGTTCCAGCCTCATAGAAGCATTCCTCCTTAGCTTGCTGAATATTATTTATGGTTCCTCGCCTTATTCAAAATCATAAAGAATGCCCTCGCAAAAAAAACGTTGCAAGTTACCAGATTTTGTGAGTTAATACGTCCGGAGATTCGTATCAACCGTACGAGATGAGGTGAAATGATGAAAAAAAACGAGATAGACGAGATGACATTAATACAAAAATGCGCCCAGGAGATCGCTTCTTCCACGGCGGCAATCATCGGCCACAACCTCATCATCACCGACGTGGACGGCAGGATTATCGGCGCCAGCCAGACGGAGCGCGTCGGCCAGCTGCACGAGGCCTCGCTCGAAGTGGCGCGCACCGGTACGGCTTCCGAGACGACGCGGGAGCAGGCGCGGCTGTTCCGGGGGACGCTTCCCGGCGTCACGTTCCCGATTCGGAATCTGAACGGACGCACCGTCGGCACCATGGCTCTCACGGGCTCGCCGGACGAGGTCCGCCCGTTCGGCCTGATCGTCAAAAAACAGATCGAGATCCTGCTGCGCGAGCGCGAGCTCCACGTCTACTCCAGCAGCCGCGAGAGCATCATCCAGAACCTGATCCACGACCTGGAGACTTTCGTCCCCGGCGTCGGCAACGAGACCATGCTTCAGTCGCGGGCCATCGAGCTCGGCTACGATCCGAGCCTGTTCTACATTCCCATCGTCGTCGATCTGTACCAGTTCGGCCGCTACGCGCTGGCCGTCCGCCGCGAATGCCGGGACGGGGACAGCGGGCAGGTGGAGATGCGCATCCTCAACGTCAAAAAAGCCATCCTCGCGGAGATGCGCGGCGTTTTCTCCCATCCGCACAACATTTCCAGCATCAGCGGCAACAATCGTTTCGTCACGCTTCACGCCGTCAAGGACGCCGATCGCGCCGACCCGCAGCACGAAAAGGCGGCGCTTGCGCAGGTCGTCGAACTCTCGCGGAGTCTTTTGGACCGGCTCGAGGATTACGGGCTGAAAGCCGCCATCGGCATCGGCTCGCCGGCTCACAGCATTGCGGCGCTGTCGATCAGCTGCCATGAGGCCCGCAAGGTCCTGATGCTGGGCAAAAAGTTCAAACAACGTCCCGACGTATACTGCATCGCCGACTTCCGCATGGAGGACGTGATTTCCACCATCGACGCGCCCGTGCGCATCCGCTTCATCAAGGCCCTGACCGGCAACCTGCGCGCCAAATCCGACTGGCCGGAGCTGGAAAAGACGATCCGGGCCTGGTGCGAAAGCGGTTTTTCGCTGGTGGGGACGGCGCGGCGGCTCCACATCCACCGCAACACGCTGATCTACCGCCTCGAGAAGATCGAGCGCCTCACCGGCGAGGACATTCACAGCTTCCCCGCCTGTTTCAACTTTTATTTCGCCCTGCTGCTCGGCCAGTATTCCGGCCCCGCGGCCAAGGAGAGCGCCGCTCCGCCCGCCGAAGAATGAAAGCGAAAACGCCCGCCGGACCGAAAAAAAGCGGCCGGAGGCTGATGAATCGAATGTCATCAGTCTCCGGCCGTTTTCAACGTTGAAAATCGGTCTCAGAAACGGGCGAAGTTCAGTTCGTTGCCGTGCGCCGTGATCAGACGCGCCACGTCTTCGGTCTTCACGTAGACGGTGGCGGTGTTTTCGTTAGGATGGATGCCCATCAGCCGGCCGCGGAAATCGTCGTCGAAGTAAACCGTCACCTGGCGCTCTTCGTCGTTGAGGATGCCGAAGGGCGTGACCGAGCCCCTGGCGAGGCCGAGGATCCGGTTCAACTCTTCCTCCGAGGCGAAACTGAGGCGGCGCGTGCCGAAGCGCGCCTTGAAATCCTTCAGGTCGACGCGCTTTTCTTCCTTGACGGTGATCAGGTAATAGCGCTGTTTCTTGTCGTCGTGGACGAAAAGGTTCTTGGCGATCGCCTCGACGTGAGGCAGGCCGAGCGCCAGCATCTCGTCGATGGTGTAGACGGGCTCGTGTTCCGCCTTTTCGTAGGCGATCCCCTCGGCGTCCAGCATCGCCATCACTTCCCGCTTGTTCATGGTCGTTCAGCTCCTTTGTCTCAAGATGTTATGATCTTGCCGCGCCGCGTCTTTCCGCTGTCAGAAACGGCGTCGCCCGTCCAGCGAAAGGGCGCGGCGGCGGGCCGGTGGAGGTCGTCGCCGTATGGCTGAGCGCTCCCTCGAGATCTGGACAAAATGAGGGCCATCGCTGCTTCTGCTCTCAACGGCGTTGTACGCGAGAACTCTTTGCGCTCACCGCGGCGCGAGGCAGCCGTGGGAGATCATGTAGGAAATGAGCTGCGAGATGTTGCCGTAACCGGTCTTGTTCAGAATCGACGACACGCAGCCTTTGATCGAACTGGGCGAGAGGGCGAGTACGGCGCCGATCTCCTCGCGGCTTTTGGATTCGCAGAGCATGCAGAGCAGTTTGATCTCGCGGCGCGTAAAGACGCCGGCGAACGGGTCGATCTGGCGGAGCATCTCTTCGTTGGGATAGATCTGGTAGCCGCTCGCCGTGCCGCGGGCGCAGGTAACTAGCCCTTCCTGCACGCAGTTGTAGAAGAGGAAAGAATCGACGCCTCCCTCGCGCGCGTCGGCGATCAGCGACGAGTCGGACAGCCCTGTAAGGAACGTGATCTTGACGGAGGGCGAGCTCTTTTTTATCGCGGCGGAACTGCTGAGCGCGCTCCGCACGTTGTCGAGGGCGACGTCGAACAGAAACAGGTTGGGGCGCAGTGTTTCGCAAACGCCGGGCGCATCTTCCGTGCGCTCCAGCTCGGCGGCGACCGCGAAATCTTTTTGTGCGGCAAAACAGTCCGAGAGCAGGCGACGGATCAAGTTATGGCGGCTGACAACGACAATATGAACCATCTGTTCTTTTTTTGACCTTTCTGCAGATAATTGAGGCTTTTTCAAGATGCTAACGTTTTTTCGGACCTCTTGTCAAGGACTTTAGGCTAATTTTCTTGGCGCAATTTTAGCCGGAAGGGGCATTGCGGCGCGCGGCGGCTGCGGATAAAATATGCGGAGACGCGGGGACATGCCCCGGCGATTGGCGGCATGAACCGCCATTTTTCAAGGAGGAAAAACGATGAAAAAGCTTCTTGCGTTTGTGTTTGTGCTGGCGATGGCCGCCATGGCTTGGGCCGCGCCGATGGATTGCGGCTACTTTACGGCCGACGTGCCCGAGGGCTGGACGTTCGAAACGGTCCAGCAGGACGACAACTCCGTCACCGGCGTGCTCAAGGCCGCCGACAGTTCGCTGGCCTTCACCGTGTCGGCGCTCAAGGCTTCCGAACAGCTGACGGTCAAAACGGCCGCCGAGCAGTTCGCCAAGGTTCACGGCGCGACCGATCTCGCCAGGATGGACGGCGAGGGGGAGAGCTACGAGTACACCGCGACGGTCAACAACGCGCCCGTGTACGCGCAGATTTTCGCCATCGACGATACCGCGATCGGTTACATCGCCATCGCCGGCGACCATGAGAGCGATCTTGCCACGAACGTCTTCAACTCCATCGAGTTCAAGAAGTAGACGGCCGTTCCTTAACGAAAGCCGCCGCGAAGGCGCAAAAAATCATCGACATAAAACGGAATCCCCAACGAGCTCATGCCGTTGAGGATTCCGTTTTTCGTGTCTCCGCGTTGTGGCGGCGGTTCTTGTTTAAAGACTACTCGGCCAGCGTGCCCATGGGGTCCCAGGGGAAGAAGTGCAGCGGCTCGGTTTCCAGCGCGGCGAGCTGCTTCTCGCTGAGGTGCTTTTTGTTGATCACGGCCTGATAGACGTACTCGTCGAACCAGCCGCCGTCCATCAGATAATAGCCTTTGTCGCCGTGTTCGTCGCCCCAGCTGTTCTCGATCTTCCAGCGGTTGGGCTTGCCCGCGGCGTCGAGGTTGACGCCGGTGATGACCATGGCGTGGTTCATGGCGCTGTCGCGCAGGTCGAGGCGCTCGCCCTTGGTCATGGCGAAGTCCATCGCGAAGGTGCCCTCGTAGTCGAAGCAGGCGTCGCTCCAGATGCCCATGTCGCGCGCGCCTTTCTTGCCGACGTCGGAACCGAACCAGACGCATTCGCCGTCTTTGAGCTGGCGCATGATCAAGTCTTCGAGTTCGTCCATGGGCAGGTTGAGGTAGCGCACGGGGCGTCCCTCGGCGACGTTGCCCAGCCAGTCGATGGCGACAGTGCGATAGAACGGCTTGTCGGCGGTGGGAGAGTTGATCAGGCTGACGTAATCGTTTTTCAAGTCGAGGCCGACGTACTTTTCGTAAAAGCTTTTCGGGGTCAGGTCGCGGTCGGCGTGGAAGTTCTTGTCCTTGTCGACGTACTCGAAGTCGAATGTCTGCGGCGGCTGGCCGAAGCACAGGCACAGCAGCGCGTGCACTTCGTCCATCATCTGTACTTTTAAGCCGCGCGGATCGCCGCCCGCGGCGACCTCGGCGCGCAGCCGGGCGGCGCCGCGGCGCAGCTTGGCGTTGAGCAGTTTGTTCATGTCGGCGGTGTTGCTGCTCTGGAACGTCTCTTCCATGGCCGACTTGGGGGCGACGCCGTACTTCTCGACCAGGTTGACGAACATGTCCCACTGGCCGCCGTCCTGGACGCCCGTTTCGAGGACGTAGCTCAGCAGCCGGTCGTCGACGGGCCTGCCGGCCAGGGCGATGACGCTTTCGAGGAAGTAGTTGGCCTTTTCGAACTTGTCCCAGAAGGCCATGTAGTTCTGCGAAAACTCCAGCTCGGCGAGGTTCAGCTTCTTGGCGGTGAGCTCGCGCAGCACGTTGAGCGCGGCGAAGATCCAGCAGCGGCCGCTCTTTTTCTGATTGGCGGCGGGCAGCGTGGGCACGACGTGCGAAAAGCGGAACTGCGCGGCGTTGCGCCCTTTGGAACTGAACGCCACGTCGCCGATGCCGTGCTTCGACAGCGCGTTGCCGACTGCCCGGTACAGCGCGCTGCCCTCGTAGCGCTCCCGATACTCGGCGCGCTGCCGTTCGGAAATCCCCTCAAATGACATGACTCTCTCTCCTTCGTCAGAATGTGCCGGCCGTATATCCGGCGGCTGATATTTCCGCCGCTATCATAGTGCCATCGGCGCGGCTTTACAAGCGGAAGTTTTGTACTTTACCGCCCGCGCCGGCGCAAAATCTCGTCGAGCAGGCGGTGGGCGGCCTCGTCCTTGCTCATCAGCGGCAGCTCGGTCTCGGCGTTTGCGGTGATCAGCGTGAGGACGTTGGTGTCGGCGCCGAAGCCGGCGCCGGCGACTTTGAGGCTGTTGGCGGCGATCATCTGCACGCGCTTTTTGGCGAGCTTGGCGCGCGAGTTTTCGAGCAGGTTCTCCGTCTCCATGGAGAAGCCGCAGATGAACTGGTCGGCGCGGTGCTCGCCCAGATATTTGAGGATGTCGGCGGTGCGCTCCAGCGGCAGGTTCATGTCCGCGTCCCGCTTCTTGATCTTGTTCTCGGAAGCCACGGCGGGACGGTAGTCGGCGACGGCGGCGGCCTTGACGACGATGGTGCTCCGGTCGAAACGCGAGACGACGGCGTCGAACATGTCCTGCGCGCTGACGACGCTGACCAGATCGACGAAGAGCGGTTTTTTCAGCCCGACGGGGCCGGACACCAGCGTCACCTGCGCGCCGCGCATGGCGGCGGCGCGGGCGACGGCGTAGCCCATGCGGCCCGTTGAGTGGTTGGTGAGGAAGCGCACGGGGTCGAGCGCCTCCCGCGTGGGGCCGGCGGTGACGAGCACGCGCTCACCGGTCAGATCCTTTTCGCAGGCGGCGAAATGCTCGATGAACTCGAGGATGTCCTCCGGCTCGGGCATTTTGCCGCGTCCCGTGTCGCCGCAAGCCAGGCGCCCATCGGCCGGCTCCATCACGTGCCAGCCGCGTCGGCGCAGCGTGGCCAGGTTTTCCTGCGTGGCGGCGTTGTCGAGCATGTGGGTGTTCATGGCGGGCACGACGATGCGGCAGCCTGTAAACGGCAGCACGGTGCTGGTGAGCATGTCGTCGGCGATGCCGTGGGCGATTTTGGCGATCACGTCGGCGGTGGCGGGCGCGACCACAAGCGCGTCGCCCTCGGCGGCCAGGGCGATGTGGCGGACGACGGACGGGTCGGCGCGGTCGAACACGTCGTCGAAGACGCGGCGGTGCGTCAGGGCTTCAAACGTGACGGGCGCGACGAACTGCTCCGCGGCCTTCGTCATCATCACCTGCACGGCGCAGCCGCGCTTCGTCAGCGCCGAAGCCAGCGACGCGATTTTATAGGCGGCGATGCCACCGCTCACTCCCAGCAGAATGTTTTTTCCCTCGAGCATGAAAAGCGCCTCCTTCACAAGGCGAAGATGAGTTGCCGTTCCCGCGCCAAGTATACCAAAAAGCGGGCGGCGCGCGAAGAAAAATTCGCCGCCCGCCCTTGCGAAAAATTGCCCGGCCGTTATACTGAAGGCGCACGATCGCCGCGGGGAATTCGCGGCATGACGAAAATATTGCGGGAGGAAAAAAATATGCTTCTTCTGTTCGACGTGGGCAACACCCACGTCACCATCGGCGGCTACGACGGCGACCGCCGCCTGTTCACGGGGCGCGTGGCCAGCGACCGGCACAAGACCGAAGACGAATACGCCATGATCGTCGAGAGCGTGCTGCGCATGCACGGCTTCGCGCTCGGCGATGTGGAAGACGGCGCGATCAGCTCCGTCGTGCCCGTCGTCACGCAGGCGCTCGACCGCGCCTTTCAGCTGCTCTGGCACAAGCGCATGATGGCCGTGACCACGGCGCTCGACCTCGGCCTGACGATCATGACCGACGCGCCCGAACTGCTCGGCAAGGATCTGATCGTCGACGCCGTGGCCGCGAAAGTCAAATATTCCTGTCCGATCCTCGTCTTCGACCTCGGCACCGCCACCACCTGCTCGGTCATCGACAAGGACGGCCGCTACCGCGGCGGCATGATCGCGCCGGGGCTCGGCATCTCCGTGGACGCGCTCGGTTCGCGCACGGCGCAGCTGCCCTACGTCAGCCTCGACGCGCCCGATCAGCTCATCGGCACCAACACGAAAAACTGTATCCGCTCCGGCGTCATGTACGGGCACGCCGGCATGATCGACGGCTTCATCGACCGCATGGAAGAACATCTCGGCCAAAAGTGCACCGCCGTCATCACCGGCGGGCTGGCCGCCAAAGTGGCGCCGCTGTGCCGCCGCCCCATCGTCCTCGACGAATATCTGCTCTTCGACGGCCTGCGCGCGCTCTACGCGAAGAACAAAGACAGGCCGCGCGGGTAGGCCGCCGTGATCCGCATCGAGATCCCCGGCCGCGCCGAGCCGCTGGAAATCGCCCACGTCGCGCTCGACTACAACGGCACCGTCGCCGTCGACGGACGAGTGCTTGAAAGCGTCAGATCGCGCCTGCCCGAACTGCTGGAACTCGTCGGCGTCCACGTGCTCACCGCCGACACCTACGGCACCGTGCGCGCTCAGTGCGAACCGCTGGGCGTGGAGGTGCACGCCTTTCCGCGCGCGGGGGCGGGGGCCTGCAAGAAAGAGATCGTCGCCGGGCTGCGCGGCGGCGTCGCCTGCTTCGGCAACGGCTTCAACGATATTCCCATGTTCGACCTCGCCGCCCTCTCCGTCGCCGTGCTCGAAGGCGAAGGGCTCTGCGCCGCCCTGCTGCCTCACGCCGACGTGCTCGCCGCAACCGCCGCCGACGCCCTCGACCTGCTCCTCAAACCCGACCGCCTCAGAGCGACGCTGCGGAATTGAAAATCACGATCGCCACACAAGACACAACGAGCCGCCAGCCTGCTGTAAAACAGGTTGGCGGCTCGTTGTGTTTTAACTGCGTCCAGGCTTTAAACCGCCAGATTCACCAGTAGCCCCGTCAGCAGCGAGAAGAGCATCACGAAGGCCAGGTAGAGCGAAAAACTGCGCGGTCCCAAGACGATCTTGAGCGCGCCGAGGTTGGTGATCTTCGTCGCCGGACCGGTGATCATGAAAGCGGCGGCGCTGCCGGCGCTCATGCCGTCGGCGAGCCAGTTCTGAAGCAGGGGGATGGTGCCGCCTCCGCAGGCGTAGAGCGGCACGCCGACCGTGGCAGCCATCAGCACGCCGAAGCCTTCATGTTTTCCGAAGAGTTTGGCGAAAGCGTCGGCCGGCACGTAGCGCTGAAAGAGCGCCGACAGCAAAATGCCGGCCAGGAACCAGCCGCCGGTGGCGCGCACGTTGCGGCCGAAGTTTTTGGCGAAGCGGAGCAGGACGTTGGGATCGGCGTCGCGGTTCTCCGGCGCGGAAAAGCCCGCGAAGTTGAAGACTCCCTTCCGGCAGAAAAAATGGACCAGCAATCCCGCGGCGACGCCGCAGAGAAAGCACGACAGCGCGCGCACGGCCAGCATCGTCGTCCCCAGCGCGGCGCTGTACGCGAGCAGCTGCGGGTTCAGCAGCGCCGAGGCCGTCATGAAGGCGGCCAGCCAGTCGTCGCGCATGCCCTGTGCGGAAAACGACGCGGCAACGGGGATCGTGCCGTACATGCACAGCGGCGAAGCGATCCCCAACAGGCAGGCGGGGACGATGCCGAGCAGGCCGAGTTTTTGTCCCCGCAGCCGGCTGAAAGCGCCGTGAATCCTTTGTTTGCCGAAGACCGCCACGGCCGAACCGATCAGCATGCCCAGCAGCCAGTAACGGAAGATCTGCCGGAACTGAACGGTGAAATAGTAACTGACGTAGACGGACTCCCGCTGCAGGACGTCAATCAAGGGAGACCAGCCTGTACTTGCGGCGGCCAAGGCCGATCTTCTCGGCGTTTTCCAGCGTATGGAGGCCGTGGCGCGACTCGATGCGGTTTACCAGCGAGGCCCCCTCGCCGTCCTTTTGCGCGTAAACGAGGTCGACGCAGGCCTGGTCGAGCGCCACCGGGTCGCTCGAGGAAAGGATGCCGACGTCGTGCATGTCGGGTTCGTCGGGATGGCCGTCGCAGTCGCAGTCGACCGAGAGGCGGTTCATGACGTTGATATAGGCGATGCGCGCTCCTTGTCCGAGCGCGTCGGAGACGGATTTGCCGGCTTCACCCATGGACTCGAGGAAATGATCCTGCACGCCGCCCCAGGGATTGGTGCGGCTCTTTCCCGCGGAGTGGATCAGGCACTTGCCGGTACGCGAGGCGAGGTCGATGGAAATGTTCTTGATCGCGCCGCCGAACCCGGCCATGGCGTGACCCTTGAAGTGCGTCAGCACCAGATAGGAATCGAAATCGGCGAAAGCTTTGCCGACAAGGTTTTCTTTCAGATGGACGCCCGCTGCGGGCAAAGAGGCGTCGCCTTTTTCGTCGAGGATCGTGAAAGGGGCGATGGCCGTGAAACCGTGATCTTTTGCGACCTGATAGTGCATGGCCGACTCGGCGCGCGATCCTCCATACGCCGTGTTGCACTCCACAATAGTGCCGCCCGCGAGGCGGACCACGTCGGCGATCAGCTGCGGACGCAGATAGTTGCTTGCCGGCGGCTCGCCGGTGCTCAGCTTGACGGCGCCCCGTCCCGACGGCTTCCAGTTCAGAGCTTGGTAGGCCCGCACCATTCCCTCCGGCGTGATGCTCTTCGTCATGTAGACGACGGGGATCTCCTTGGGCGCCGCGGCGAAAACGGCCGAGACGAACGAGACCAGGACCCCTAAACCCAACAGTGCGGAACGCATGAATTTCTTCATCCTCAATCACTTCTTTCTTCGCGAATTGACGTGCATCGTGCCTGACGGCCTGCGCTCTCCGCCCGGCCGTCCGCATAAAATGTTACAGCCTCGAGTGCCCTTCACGTCAAGCGCCGGCCGCGCAGTTGGCAAAATCGCCGATGCGCCGGCGCGAAAAGATGGGATAATAGATGCGAAAAATCTTCCGGCAAAGGGAGCGTTTGTCATGAGCAGAAAATTGATCTTTGCGCTGGCTGCCGTACTGACGTTGGCCTGTGCCGCCGGGGCGGCGGCGCGCGGCGTGATGCCGCAGGACGAATTTCTCGCCTGCTGCGCCCGCGGCAAACTCTCGCAGGTCGGCAAGGGCGTGCGCCGCAACGCCGACGTGAACCGCCTCGAAGCCACGGGCCAGAGCCCGCTGATCTGCGCCGCCGGCGAGCAGGACGACCCGCGCGTGATCGAATATCTGGTGAAAAAGGGCGCCGAAGTGAACAAGGCCAACTTTCAGGGACTGACGCCGCTGATGGTGGCCGCCCTGCGCAACCCGCGCGCCCGTATCGCGCGGGCGCTGTTGAAATGCGGCGCCGATCCGCGCCTGACCGACATGACCGGCAGCACCGCGCTGATCCTCGCCGCGCGCGGCAATCCCAGTGCCGCCGTGCTGTCCGCGCTGATCGAAGCCGCCCCCGACACGCTGAACCGGGCCAGCGCCTCGGGCGTCACGGCGCTGATGGCCGCGGCCGAAAGCGGCCGGGCGGAAATAATTGACCTGCTGCTGAAAAAAGGCGCCGATCTCCGGCCGAAAGACGCCTCCGGCCGCCGCGCCGTCGATTACGCCCGCGCCAATCCGGCCTTGTGCGGTTCGCCGTGGCTGGACCGTCTGGATCGATAGCGCTGAATCCGTTCGCCGTCACTCGAAAAACGAAAAGCGGGCGGAAGCCGATGATATCAAGATCATCGGCTCCCGCTCGCTTTCTCCGCCCTTTTCAGAGCGCCGACGGCACGTCGAATTTTTCAACGATGCCTTTTCATTGAAAATGAGTATCGATTGTTCCACGTGGAACAGTGCCGTTCCCGGACGTTTGTGGACGAGGCTTGACAGAAAAGTCACTTCGCTCTAAGATAACGCTGTTATATAACACTGTTATCAACGGGGGAAACGGAATGGGACGGGAGCCGGCAACGCAGGAGAAGATCCTCGCGGCGGCGACGGCGGAATTTTTGCGAAAGGGTTTTCGCGGCGCGTCGCTGCGGCAGATCGTCAAGAACGTAGGCGTGACGACGGGCGCGTTTTACCGCTACTACGGAAGCAAGGAAGAATTGTTCGACGCGCTGGTTTTGCCGCACGCGCGGCGCATCATGGAACTGTACGAAGCGGCGGCGGCGGATTTCAAAAGAATGGCGCCGGAAGAGCAGATCGACGCCATGGGCGAAGTGGGGCGCCGGTGCATGAAAGCCATGTACGAATACGCGCGCGCCCACCGCGACGCCTTCCGGCTGATCCTCGCGGCGCCGGAATCGTCGAAATGCGGCGGTTTCGTCCACCGCTTGACGGAACGCGAGATCGCCGAAACGCGCGATTTCATGTCGGCGCTGGCGTCTCGCGGACGTTCCGTCACGGCGGTGAGTCCGCACTTCGAGCACATCGTCGTCAGTGGGCGCTTTGCGGCGCTGTTTGAGCTGGTCGTTCACGATGTGCCGCCCGAAGAAGCGCTGAAATGCATCGACCAGCTCTGCGATTTTCACCGCGCCGGCTGGGCGAAACTGATGGGGCTGTAACAGCCCTTTTTTTATCGCCGTGTGAGTTAGTTATTTCTAATTAAATGAAGGGACAGAAGGAGGTTTTATCGTGAGAGGAGAGCGAATATTGCCCCGGCTGATGGAGTATGCCGGAAGCTACCGCCGCCTGACGCGGGCTTCGTGGGTGTTGTCGGCGCTGTCGGCCCTGCTGGGGCTGGCGCCGTTCGTCTTCATCTGGAAGATCTGCGCCGCGGCGGACATGGCCGCCTGGGGCTGGAAAGCAGTGGCCGCGGCGGCGCTGTCGCTGGTCGTCTCCATCCTCGGGCTGATGTGCTCGCATCTGGCGGCGTTCCGCGTGGCGGTCAACATGCGTATCCGCCTCATGCGCCACATCGCCGGGCTGCCGCTGGGCAGCGCCGAAAGCCTGGGCACCGGCAAGCTGCGCTCGATCGTCGCCGACTGTTCGGCGGCGACGGAGAACTATCTGGCCCACCAGCTGCCCGACGCCAGCGCGACGCTGGCTTCCACGGCGGGGCTGGGGGCGCTGATCCTGTTTTTCGATTGGCGGCTGGGGCTGCTCAGTCTGCTGCCGGCCTTTCTCGCGGCGCTGTCGATGCGCGCCATGGTGGGGCCCGACATGCAGCGGCAGATGGGCGATTATCAGAACGCCCTCAAGGACATGGAGAACGAGGCGGTCGAGTACATCCGCGGCATCCCCGTGGTGAAGACGTTCGGGCAGAGCGTGTTCTCCTTCAAGAGCTTCCGCGGCGCCATCGAACGCTACGAAAAGTGGGTCATCGGCTACACCAAAGCCATGCGCCCCCATATGATCCTCTTCACGGCGCTGGTGCAGTCGGCGTTCCTGTTCCTGATCGGCGGCGGCCTGTGGCTGGCGCACGGCGGCGTCACGCCGGGGCTGCTGAGCGACCTGGTCTTTTACGTCGTCGTCACGCCGGCCGTCGCCGTCAATTTTCAAAAAATCATGTACCTGGTCGAGAACCGCATGACCGTGACCGACGCGCTGCGCCGCGTGGACGGCGTGCTGGCCTTAAAACCCCTGTCTCAGCCGGAGCACGGCGAGCATCCGCACGACGCCTCGGTGACGCTGGAAAACGTGAGCTTCAGCTACGCTCCCGGCAAAAAGGCCGTCGACGGTCTGTCGCTGCGCATCGAAGCGGGAATGCGGGCGGCGCTGGCAGGACCGTCGGGCAGCGGCAAGAGCACGCTGACGCAGTTGATCGCGCGTTTCTTCGACCCGCAGGAAGGACGCGTGCTGATCGGCGGCGTCGACGTCCGTAACATTGCCAAGAAGGAGCTGACGGACTTCGTCTCGTTCGTATTTCAGGACAGCCGCCTGATCAAGGCGTCGATTTTCGACAACGTACGCCTCGGCCGTCCCGCGGCTTCGCGTGAAGAAGTGTTCGCCGCGCTCGAGGCGGCGCAGTGCGACGACATTCTCGCCAAGCTGCCGCGAGGCGCCGACACCGAGATCGGCGCGAAGGGCGTCTATCTTTCCGGTGGCGAGATGCAGCGACTGGCCATCGCGCGGGCCATGCTCAAGGGCGCACCCATCCTCATCCTCGACGAGGCCACGGCTTTCGCCGATCCCGACAACGAGTCCCGCATCCAGGCGGCGCTGTCGCGGCTGTCGCAGGGCAAGACCGTGATCATGATCGCCCACCGGCTGAGCAGCGTGAAGCGCGCCGATCTCGTCTGCGTGCTCGAGAACGGAAAGATTGTCGAGCAGGGGGCTTTCGGCCAGCTTGCAGAACGCGGCGGGCTGTTCACGCGCATGTGGCGCGACTCGCTGCGCGCCGCCAGCTGGAAAGTAGCGAAGGAGGCGCGCTCATGCTGATGGAAAAATTACAGCGCCGTTTCGCCCTTTCCGAACGGGGAGCGCGTGCGTTCGTCGGAGCCTGTCTGGCGCAGACGCTTCAGAACATCTCCTTCATGGCCCCCGCCGGGCTGCTTTTCGCCTTCGTGCGCGACCTTGCCGCCGGGATCGCCGCGGAGCGGGCTCTGTTCTACGCGCTCGCCTGCGCGGGCTGTCTGCTTTTTATCGCCGCCGCCACGAGATTGCAGTACGACGGCACCTATCTCTCCACCTATGTGGAATCGGGCGTGCGCCGTACCGCTCTGGCCGAAAAACTGCGCCGCCTGCCTCTGTCCTTCTTCGGACGGAAGGATCTGGCCGATCTTTCCAGCTCGATCATGAACGACTGCGCCGTGCTCGAAAAGAGCCAGTCCCATTATCTGCCGGCGCTGGCCGGGGCGATGCTGTCGGCTGCCGTCGTCTCGGCGGGGCTGTGCGCCTTCGACTGGCGCATGGCGCTGGCCGTCCTCTGGGTGCTGCCGCCGGCCTTCGCCGTCGTCGCCTTTTCCGCGCGGGGCCAGCAGGCGCTCGACCGCAAGTCCATGGCGGCGAAAATGGCCTGCGCCGACGGCATTCAGGAATGTCTGGAATGCCTGCGCGATCTCAAGTCGAACAACGCCGAAGACGCCTATCTCGACGGTCTCGACGAAAAAATCAGGGCGGTCGAGCGTCGCGCCGTCGTCTCCGAATCTCTGATCGCCTGCTTCGTGACGCTGGCCACGCTGCTGCTGCGGCTGGGCGTCGCCTCTACGGCGCTGACCGGCGCGCTGCTGATGGAAAAAGGGGCGCTCGATCCGCTCGTGTTCTTTTTGTTCCTCATGACAGCTTCGAGAATCTACGCGCCGCTCGAAGGCGCGCTGCAGAACCTTGTAGCGGCGATCGCCACGCGCACGAACATCGACCGCATGAACGAGATCCTCGACGGTCCCGTACAAGACGGCCGCGAGCGGATGAACGCCCGCGGCTGCGACGTCGTCTTCGAGCACGTCGATTTCGCCTACGAAAGCGGCGTGTCCGTGCTGAAAGACGTGAGTTTCACCGCCCGTCAGGGCGAAGTGACGGCCCTCGTCGGCCCCTCGGGCGGCGGCAAAACCACGGCCACGAGGCTGGCCGCGCGCTTCTGGGACGCGACGACGGGACGGATCACCGTGGGCGGCGAAAACGTGGCGGAGATCGCGCCGGAAACGTTGCTTTCGCTTTTCTCGATCGTCTTCCAGGACGTGACGCTGTTCAACAACACCGTCATGGAAAACATCCGCATCGGCCGCCGCGGCGCCGGCGACGACGAGGTGATCGCGGCGGGGCGGCTGGCCTGCTGCGACGAGTTCGTGGACAAGCTGCCCGACGGCTGGCACACCATGATCGGCGAAAACGGGCGCGAGCTGTCGGGCGGCGAGCGCCAGCGCATCTCCATCGCCCGTGCCATCCTCAAAGACGCGCCGATCGTCCTGCTCGACGAGGCGACCGCCGCGCTGGACGTGGAGAACGAATCTCAGATCCAGGCCGCCCTGTCGCGGCTGATCCGCGACAAGACCGTGCTCGTCATCGCCCACCGCCTGCGCACCGTCGCCAACGCCGACAAGATCGTCGTGCTCTCCGACGGCGCCGTCGCCGAACAGGGTGCTCCCGCCGAGCTGCTGCAGCGCGGCGGTCCGTTCGCGCGCATGGCCCGCCTGCAAACCGAAAGCCAGAACTGGGGGCTGTAGGCAGAAACTCCGACGAAGAAGCGCGAATGCGCAGAAAAACAGCAAGAGGCCGCCTCAATCGAGTTTTGAGGCGGCCTCTTGTGGTGCGGTCATATTCCGTTCATATTATACTATTTCTTGATCAAAAAGCCGAATACGAGGGCGCTGCGAGGGAGTTCAGTCGCTCAGGACTGCCCCGCAGCGCCCAGAAAACTATGTTAACACTTTCTATCAAGAATTAGTAT
>ENA-ORTP01000791-ORTP01000791.1-human-gut-metagenome-genome-assembly--contig:-NODE-791-length-37147-cov-4.382562_pt1 | contig 37147 bp, 28 predicted proteins | sample MGYA00241913_ERZ509190 | MGnify/ENA primary metagenome ERZ509190 (study PRJEB26280, sample SAMEA2338839) | human gut metagenome | biome: human gut; feature: human-associated habitat; material: faeces...
AATAGTCAGATTTAAATCTACTTGTCAAAATTATAATTTTCTTTTGTTGAAGTGGAGTAGTAACTATTGGTAATGAGAAAATGACATACACTTTTTATTTATATAATTGGCTTATATATAGGTATTTGAGTGATATGTGTGTTCGTACTGTGAAAGTATATACTTTAGTATGCGTTAACTCTATACTTTTAAGTTATAAGAGTATAAACTTTTACTCTACAAAAGTATGTACTTCTGCATGCATGGATTTTATTGTTAAAGCAATCCATTAACAATGTTAACGAAATTCACCTCTTGTCGAGCTTATTTATCGCTATTTCTGTATTGTTGTGGAGTCATCCCAGTAAGCCGTTTGAAATACTTCCCAAAGAAAGAGACGTTAGGGAAATTTAGAGAATATGCTATTTCCCGTATAGGGAGATTGGTTGATTTTAGTTGCGCTTTGGCATCTACGATTACTACTTCTGAAATGAAATCCATGACCGTCTTTCCTGTCATATTTTTCACTGTATTGCTTAAGTGTGCCGGGGTTATTCCCATTTTTTTTGCATAATAGGAAACGTTTCGCTCTTGCGTATAGTGCTGGATAACTAAATGCCCGAATGTTTTGCATATCTCTTCGCTTCTGCTCGAAAAGGTCTCTTTTCGAGCCGGTTGGTCATGATACATATCGCTTAGTCTATACAGGATAGATAGAAGCATACACTTTAGGATTTCGGGATTATAAGGAGAGTGCTTTTTATAATATACCTTCATCATCAACAAGAAAAATTCTTCATAGATAGAAGCGAATTCCTCGGGAAGAGACAACACTGGATGGTTTTTAGTGATATAAATAAGGTCGATAATCGATTTGTTTTTATTGAGTCCATTGATAAACTCCGAAGAGAATACCATGAAATAAAGTTTTAAATTTCCCTCTATCCGGTTTATCTGAATGATACTTCCCGGAGAAAGTGTGACGAAATCATTTTTCTTTATGATGTACTCCGATAAGTTAATGCTTGCATCGATACTGCCATCCATGCAGAGCACAAAGATTTCGGCTTTAAGCCGGCACGGATACTGAGTATATAAGTTTAATATGCCAAGATCTATATCTGCATTACTGCCTATGACAAAATCTTCTGTTATGTCTATTTTGGGCAATTCTTTTTTCATAATTCTTTCGGTTTATTGATATCGCAAATATAGATATAATTTATAAATAGAATATAATTATTAAGTTATAGAACATAAAAATGTAATGAAGATATCATGTATTATAGTGATTTATAGTGTGAAAAAGAATATATGCTTTAGAAAAAGAGTATATATTTATAGAAATAGACCTTGATGGGAAATGAAAACTGTCGTTACTTTGCGGAGTTTTTAATCAATAATGAAAGGATATGGATAAAAGAAGATTACTTTTGGTTGTTATTTCTGTCTTTCTTTGTGTTTCTCAGGTTGCTTTTTCTGCAACGAAGAAGGAACTGACGAATTGGACAGATGGTGGTTCCGACTACGATAACAAGTATGCTTATGATACTTCGTGGTACGATGCCTCTGCTTCTGAGTATACTGTTTCTACTCCGGAAGAGATGGCGGCTTTTGCTTTTGCGAGTACGACTGATTCATTTGAAGGTAAGACGGTGAAGTTAGCTGCCGATCTTGATATGTCGAAATATGGATGGGTATCTATCGGAAAGGCCGGATTTAAAGGAACTTTTGATGGAATGGGACATACTGTCACCAGTATGGCTTATAAAGATGATACGCAGGCTAAGGCTTGGGGATTGTTTCATACGATTGACGGAGGTACGGTGGAAAATGTAGTAGTTGCCGGTAGTACTTTTACCAATGAGAAGAAAGGTACTGCTTCTGGCTGGAAACCCGAATGTCCGGCAGTAGGAGGAATTGCTGCTATATTGAAGGGAGAGGGTACGATATCCAATTGCGGATTTTCGGGAACGGCACATCTTTCATTTGATCAGGGAGCCGAAAATCTGGGACAGATGAACGGGCTGGTTGGTGGACTCGTAGGAGTTCTCGAATCGGGAACAGTTAGCAATAGTTATGTAATCAATAAAGAGCCGACGATTCCGAATGATACCATTTATGGAAATATTGTCGGGAGGTCTAACGGAACAATAACCAATTGCTATTATCTGGAAAATGAGACTTATCCGGGTGCAGTGAATGGCGCACAGGAACAGGGGACACTGGATGATGTGTCGGCTAAATCATCAGGAGATTTTGTTTCCGGTGAGGTTGCTTATTTGTTGAATACCGGTGCTAATGCAGGAACTTGGGGACAAGGAAATACTCTGCCGATACTTGCCGGAGAAAGTGTTTCGGCTGTTTATAAGATAAATTACCCGATGGAACAAGAACACGGGAAGGTCGATGGTCCGGTATATGTTTCTGCAGGTGAGCGTGTTACATTGGTTTCTACTGCGGCAGAGGGATATGCTGTTAAGGATTTGGCTGTGAGTGGAGTTGATTTGGTCAATTATTCTACCTTTACAATGCCTGCTGGCGATGTGAATGTCACGTATATGATTGAGGCTGTCTCTTCCAGTAGTATAACCGCTTTTCCTGCCGAGGAGATAAAAGGTGCTTCGTTTGTTGCTAAATGGAATAAAGTGGACGGAGCTGTTAATTATAAGATAACAGTGAAGAAAGAGGGTGTCGTACTGGATGCTTATAATGCACTGGCAGTGGGTGATGTCACCTCTGTATTAGTGGAAGGTTTGAGACAGAATACCACCTATACTTATACTGTACAGTCTGTAAAGGGCGAAATCGTATCTTCTGCATCTAATGAAATAGTGGTAACTACCGGTGATATAACTGCAAGGGTCATTTCGGTGGACGGACGCGAAATTCTGATTGGATGGGAGGTAGTAGATGGTGCCGACCACTATGGAGTTACCGTTGCCAACAAGAGCGGTGTTGTAAATAGTGCGGAAACTACGGATTATGAATACCGTTTTACCGGATTGGATATTTCTGCAACTTATAATGTCGTTGTAGTGGCATATAATCAAGAGGGCGATGCAATTTCCACTTCTGCTCCGGTAGCAGTCACTACCGGGTTGGATTATGGAACTCAGTTAACAAACACTACATTCGAAGCTTGGGAAAAAGAGGGGGATGAGGCCGAGCCTGTAGGATGGAACTCATTTATGAGCGGTAGCGGTAGCTTGAGTAGCTTTACGAAGAATGTGCACATGGAGAAGTCGGAAGTTACCCGTCCGGGAAGTACCGGTAATCTGAGTGTCCGTATCTGGACCAAAGCTGTAGTAGGAGTTCCTGCCAATGGAAATCTGACTTGTGGTAGAATCAATTCAGGTAGTATGTCGGCAACCAATCAGGCCAATCATAACAGAACCTGGATGGAAGATCCGGAGTTTAACCAACCGTTGAATGGAGCTCGTCCCGACTCATTGACTGTATGGGTGAATTACTCTTATAGCGGTAATACGGCATGGACGGCCCGTGTAGCTGCTACTATACATGACGCTTATAATTATGCTGATCCGTCTGCGACGACCGATTCGCTGCATGCGGTGGCAAAGGCGGAAATGAATTATCCGGCTGTCGATCCGGCAAATGGCGGATGGCAGAGACTTTCTATTCCTTTTGATTATGAATTGAAAAGTTTGGATGCTTTCTATGAAAAGATGAACAACAGCCAGTATTGGAAAGATTCATTAAAAGTAGATAAGTTTGAGAGACCGACTTCGGCAGATTATATGTTGGTGACGTTTACTACAAATTCTACTCCGGGTAAGGGGTCGGATGGTGACCAAGTGCTCATTGATGATATGTTACTTATTTATAAGCCGGTTTTAAAGTTGACAAAGAGCACTTATCAACCGGATGGAAGGATAATAGTGGATTATACATTGTCCGGAACCATGTCTCCTTCTAATGTAAATAATGTACCGAATGTCGTTTCACTCGAATTATCTGATGCGGCGGGAAGTTTTGAGAATCCGACAGTATTGAGCCAAATCACAACAGATAGAGGCGGTCAGCTTACAGCTGATGTAACCGAAGATCTGTCGGTAGGAAATTATAAGATTCGTGTAGTAACTACTAATTACCCGATGGTGTCCGAAGAGTTTTCTGCTGCTACCGGCCTGCCTATTGTAAATGTTGTAGGAGCTACAGAAATTGAAGAAAGTGCATTTGTTGCCAATTGGAAAGCACCGTCCATAGAACCGGTCGGCTATCTGTTGACTGTTAAGCAAGAAGGTGTTATTGTTGGTGAATATGATGACAAAGAAGTTGGAAACCGGACCAGTTTTAACGTAGAAGGTCTGGAAACCAATAAAGTTTATACCTATACGGTAAAAGCTGTTTATGCTGCCGGAACATCGATTGCTTCATATGCTGCAGAAGTGACTACCGTTGCCGTAGTACAGGCATTGGCCGCAACGGAAATAGAGGAAAACTCATTTATAGCCAATTGGGAAGCTCCTGTCTCTTCACAACCTACTGATTATCTGCTGACGGTTAAAGAGGGTGATGTTGTATTGAAAGATTATGAAGATAGAGTGATAGGGCTTGTAACAGATTACAAATTGGAAAATTTGAAAAAGAATACGAGCTATTCTTATACGGTGAAAGCTGTTTATGGCGAGAATATAGCGAAGGCTTCTGCTGCAATAGAGGTGACGACGCTGGTACCTGCTGTTAAAGCATCGGCTGCTATTGGTGTGGAAGACAATGCATTTGTGGCTAATTGGGGGGCTTCTACAGAGGCAACCGGTTATTTGCTTACAGTGAAAGAAGGGGATGCTATCGTAGATGGTTTCAGTGATCTGGAAGTAGGTGCGGTAACCACTTATACGGTTGAAGGTCTGAAAGCAAATACTACCTATACTTATACGGTAAAGGCTGTCTATGGAGATAAGATTTCAAAAGCTTCCAATACGATCGAAGTAACTACATTGGTTGCCAAAGTGAAAGCATTGGATGCATCGGATGTTGCAGAAACCTCCTTTGTGGCTAATTGGGAAGCCGTCACTTCTATGGAACCGACCGGCTATCTGCTTACCGTAAAAGAGGGAGATGTTGTTGTAGAGGGTTATAGTGATTTGGAAGTAGGTGTGGTAACCACTTATACGGTTGAAGGTCTGAAAATAAATACTGCCTATACTTATACCGTGAAAGCTGTTTATGGCGAGTTGGTATCGGAGGTCTCTAATGTGATTGAAGCAACCACATTGGTGCCTGCGGTGAGTGCTTCGGATGCATCGAATGTTGAAGAAACTTCTTTTGTAGCTAATTGGGAAGCTCCTACTGCGATGGAAGCAACCGGTTATCTTCTTACCGTAAAAGAGGGAGATGTTGTCGTAGATAGTTACAATGATCTGGAAGTTGGAATCGTAACGACTTATGTGGTGGAAGGTTTGAAAGTGAATACCACTTACACGTATACCGTGAAAGCGGTTTATGGCGAACTGGCATCGAAAGAATCCAATGAAATAGAAGTAACCACATTGGTTCCTGCAGTGAAAGCTTTGGATGCAACAAAGGTGGAAACTACTTCTTTTGTAGCTAATTGGGAAGCTCCTACTGCGATGGAAGCAACCGGCTATCTCCTTACAGTAAAAGAAGAAGGAGTTATTGTAGCAGGTTACGATGATTTGGAAATAGGAGATGTTACAGACTATAAAGTAGAAGGCCTGAAAGCAAATACTACTTATACTTATACTGTGAAAGCGGTTTATGATACTAAGTTGGCGTTAGCTTCCAATGTAATAGAAGTTACGACTTTGCAAGCGGTCGGTATTGGAAATGAGACAATGAATAATGCAATTTCTGTTTATCCGAATCCGGTGGTGGAATATCTTTATATCAATGGAGTAACCGCAGATAGCCGATATGTCATTTATAATATGTCCGGTAAGATGATAGAGAAGGGAAATCTGGAAATCAACAAAGTGGATGTTACCAGACTTACCCCCGGAATGTATTTTGTTGAAACGGAATCCGGTAAAGCTAAATTTATCAGGAAGTAAGCGGAATCGTTGATTCGATATTTACTGTAGAGAACAGGGAGGGGCGCTACGGGCACTGAAAAATACCTTTCAACCCGTTTAGCCCCTCTTTTTATGAATGAACCGAAAAAGTTGCAAGAGAATGAGCCATTTCATTCACTTGTAACTTTTTCGATTATCAATGGGAGTCATCCTGGGTACCTTCTGCCTGCTTGAAAAGATGTAGCATCTTTTTCAAAAAGACATAGCACCTTTCAAAAAAGGACGTAGCATCTCTCTAAAAAAGATGTAACAGGTTTTAACGGAAAGCTGTGCAGGTTTCAAAAAAAGATGTAGCATCTTTTTTCCGGTGAATGTTTTTTATTCTTCAGAATGCCTTTTCTGTATATTTTTTGCCCCTTTCACCGGCTTCACCTTTTTGGCTTCACTACTTTGTTCATCGATAATACAGGGTGAAGGGCCGTTGCTGCTTTCCGGTCTTTGTGCAAATGTCTTTCAAGTACCGGGCATACGATTCGCAAGCCTCAGGTATATGGGCGGTGAGCACCGGGCATACAGGTAGTGAGCACCGGGCATACGAACGGTGGGCACGATACCCGGAAATCCGGAGTGCGCTTTCACCTTGTATCACCGATGAATAAGGGACTTGATTAAAAAAGGTGAAGCCGGTGAAGGGGGTAAATTCTATGTGAATAATGTACCCCGATGGACAAAATCGTTTCTTAGTGGAAACTTCCAAAATGAAATGACCCGATCAAACCGAAACAATAGGTGGCAAGTTATTTTTTTGAGTATCTCCCTATACTTGTCAAATTGACAACTTCGGAAAAGCAAGAATTCCACATCTGATAAGAATTATACCTGCAAATAGATATATTTCGGCAGGGATTGTTTGGCCGCCAATAGTGGTGGCGATTGGAAACAGGATAATGGAGAGGCAAGTAAGCTTTAGAAGTACTTGTATCCATTTCGCCGTATTATTCTTTTTAAGGGCAAATGCCAGTATAACATTGGTGGGTAAGGCCCATAAAATATTATAATTGCTGTTCACTAACTCTATTTCGGACGAGATGATGAGACTGAGTAGAAAGCAACCGAATATTCCACTGAGAAACAACAACGACTTATCAAGCCAAATATACGTTTTCCCTTTCTTTAATTGTAAATAGGATACAACGAGTGCGGTCAATAATAATAAAGAGAAAAATCCTCGTGTGATAGCTGTGTTAGGAGCTTGCTTGAATACGGTAGGTGTGTGGATCTTGTGCGATGCCATGAGGACAGGCTCATTGTTCTGGCGCACTTCTTTTAAAAGGTCCATTAGACCATTCGGATTGAAAGCTGCCTGATACAGATTGATGTTATTGTCCGCTTTGGGACCGATCATTACATTGAAGAGTAGGTGTAACCAGCTATTTTCCAATGGATCCGATTGCTCTATATCCCTGTATGTTTGTCCTATACTGGCAGTGAATTTTTCTTCGTTCCATTCGCACTGTTTAAAAAGCACATCCCGTAGCTGGGTACTGCAATTGTTGGTCGGAACTTTAAATTTGTAAAAGCGGTCACCACTGATAAGGATTCTATTAAGTTCTTCCCATAAGTTTTGTTTTTGTTCCCTGTTGATGTTCAGGTAATATTCATTTACCCCTCTTCCTTCTTTTTTATATCGGTCGGCAAACTCTTTGAAAGATTCTCCGTCCAGATAGGATATGAGTGTTCCTTGAAGTATTCTGTAAGCAAAGAATGATTGATTTTCCGAATAGGAACCGAAGTTAAAAATAACATCGATTTTTAGAGAAGCGTCTTGGATACGCAGTGCGCTATGACCAAATCCTCCTTCATAACCCGGAGTAGGTGAACAGGTTACAACAGAAACAAGGGCCTTTTCAGAAAGCTGCGGAAGTGATTTAGTCTGGGCGGACAGGAAAATGGGTATGACAGTCCCAATAAAAAAGAATATTCTGATAAGGATGTTTTTGTGTGGTAACATATCTGTTGTTGATTACAGGATTATGAACAACAAACTCCATCTACAGACTATTTTTTTTATTATCTGTGATGGAGTTTGGTTTGTTTAGGTGTGATATGAATTTTATTTTTTAATAAACTTCATAGTGCTGTCTCCAATCTTGATGAGATAGAGACCTTTTGACAGGTTGGATACATTGATGCTATTGGTGGTTACAATACCTGATATCATTTGCATGCCGGTAACATTGTATATTCCGTATTTTTGATTTTCTGCTTTTGAAGTTATAAGTGCATCTCTTGTAGAATCATAATAAACTACCGGCTTATTGTCTGCGGAAGTATTGGAAATGCCGGTTGAGGTATTTGTGCCCTCGAAGCCAACATGAATATCCAAATCTAAACTATAGGGGGCTACACTCAGGGATAATAGTAATTTATTGTCTTTAATCGTTGATTGTTCAAGAGAAACTTTTACCTTACCTATTTCTCCGATTAAGTTTAAATCAACTTCTTTGGGAGCAAGTATAATTGTATTTCCGTCTCTTTGCAATTCCACATCAGAAACCACAATATTTCCTAATGGTATGCCGGAAAAAGAGAAATTTCTGATTTCCAATGTAGCGTGAGTGTCATCTGATGCTGTTAGGTATACCTTCTCGTTGATTGGATCAAAGTTTGTATCGTCAACTTTGATTGCAAGTTGCCCGTCATAAGTTCCTGCAGCCTCTTGGCTTATTTGTGCGTAAGTTGGCAAAGACATCGCAATTGCCATAAACGCGATAATTGTTGAAAGTAATTTTTTCTTCATAAATGTTTTTTTTATTGTTTAATGGAATATTTAGAACACATAACCAAATCCAATATTTCCATAAATAGGATACATGTTAAAAGTTATGGTATCGAAATTTTTCTTGAAAATAGGTACTACTCCCCATGTAATATTCGCTGTTATATTTAAATGAGAAAAAGCTCTCCACTGTGCTCCCAATTGCATGCCGCATTGGAAATGCCTTAAATCATCATTGAAATTGTAGATCGCAGAACTGACATTTGCCTTTTCGCCTGTAGGATCACCGTCTCTAAGATAACCGTCATAAGCTTCTCCAAAAAACTCGCTTGATGTAACATAAGAAAACCATGGACCAAGTTCTAATTCCCACCGTTTACTGACTTTGTAAATGGCTAAAATTGGAATTGTTAGTAGTGATTGTTTGACAGTAGTTGTGACACCTCCTGTCCATTGCCCTTCCATTTCGCCACCATCGCTGGCTATCATTTTCATATGATAGTTTTTTACGGTAGCATCTGTTTCCATACCTTTCGTCTCTAAGCGAATGCCGGCACTGACTCCCCAATTATTATTGAATGTTTTCACCACATCTCCTTCTATGGAGAAAGCGCTGGTTGGTCTATAACTATTGATTTTTCTGATTTCAACAGGCAAGGGCAACGGAGAGGTTCCTCCGATATTAAATCCTGCTTTTAACCGGTATTCCAACCCGATAGTCAATGATTTTAGAATACTTTTATTTCTATCTTCTTGTGCCTGTATGATGCTATTGGCTATGCAAAGTAGGAGTAATATACAAATTGTTTCTTTCTTCATAACTGTTTTTGTTTTTTTATTTATCCCCTTCGAGAATTATTCTAGCTTCATCAATAGTGAGTATACTACCTATCGCACCTCTAAAGTAAGCTCCCGAACGACTGGACGAAAACACAATTGCTGTATAATACTGCCCGTTGGAAAGTTTTTTCCAATCCTCATCCTCGATTTTTTTTCGATATTCAAATGGTAATGTAAGCTCTTTGTATGTATTACTTGGCTGCGGATCGTCCACTCGTGCAATGGCTATGATACACTCATCGTCAAATTGGATGGAGCCATCTAAAACTTTGCCATCTTTAGGTTCATATATAATAGCATATATATCAAATTTGTCAATTTCGTCATCTACGGGATTTTTGTTTTCATCAGTGAAAACCGGACCGGGAGTATATTTATACCATACGTTAAACGCTATCGGTTTGCGATGGTAATTCATTGGAATACCAAATTTGGTTGCTGCTAAAGCTTCTTTTGGGCCTTGTCCTGCTACAGAGGCATCAAAAGAACCTAAAAATAAATTACCAGCAGCAAGTGGCATCTTCACCATGTCGCCAAATGCGCCTGTTGGTTTAGTCTCTAATTTTACGCATTTTCCTCTGACACCTACTTCTTCAGATACTGTGGGGTATATTTTAGGGTCCGTTAGTCTTCCTCCTTCGGGAGTAATATATCCGGTCAATGCATATCCGGCATTTGCTGTAGCCCAAATGGATTGTTTTTGTCCGGAGGTACTTATTTCGTAGAACTCATGCCATTGTTTTCCTTTAGCTCCTTCTTTAATTTCCCAATGCTCGAAACTGAAATCTAACTTGATATCAGAAATATCTACGTAAACTGTATATTCTTTCTTCCATTGTCTATCCTCTGATGTCACAACATATGTTTGCGGGGTTGAGAAGTCTCTTGCTGTTCCACTTGTCGGTTCAATAGTGGCTCCTTCCGTAAGTTCGAATAGAGGCGCAAATTGAGTAATATCAATGGTGGGCTGTGCCATGATAATAACCGTATTATTATTGATGATCGGAGGCATTTTTAATATTGAAGGATCGGAAACCGTACAAGATTCGATATCGGCTTCTGTATTTGCAGCTTCATCTTGGATGCATGAGCTAAAGCCCAGGCAGATACATATACCTATTATTATAGTCCTAAATTTCATTCTGTTTAATTGTTGATTATGTATTAATATGAAATATTGCCCAAAAACTTTGGCGCAAAGTTAAGTTTAAAATTCTACTTATCAAATCTTACCTTGTCTTTTTATGTTCTTTTTATACTGTTTCTTAAGGAGAATACCTATGAATGTCAATATGATAGGTCTATTCCTTTTATTTTATGTTCTAATCCTAAATGTCTTTTGTGTTTAAGCTAAGATGACAACAATCGGACTAAATTTTCTGTTTAATGATTCTTGATATTAAATGAATATAGAATTTGGTGTATATAAAGAGTATATTCATTACATTTGTAGCAATTAATATAGCAAAGTCATGATTGAATCGGAAAGGAAACAGATAATCGATTTGGTGAGGCGTGAGGTGATTCCGGCTATTGGCTGTACAGAACCTATTGCGGTAGCGTTGTGTGTGGCAAAAGCTGTAGAAACACTGGGAACGAAGCCGGAGAATATAAAAGTGTTTTTGAGTGCCAACATTTTGAAAAATGCAATGGGGGTAGGTATTCCTGGAACGGGGATGATCGGTTTGCCTATCGCTGTGGCCTTGGGGGCTATTATCGGAAAGTCGGAATATCAGCTTGAAGTATTAAAGGATAGTACACCGGAGGCTGTAAAGTTGGGAAAACAGTATATAAATGAGAAGCGTGTCTGTATTTCGTTGAAAGAAGGTATTGCGGAAAAACTTTATATTGAAGTGCTTTGCGAAGCAGAAGGGAAAGTAGCTACGGCAATTATTGCCGGTGGGCATACCACCTTTATATATATAGCACGCGGTGAAGAAATATTGTTTAGTAAACAACCTGTCGGAACAGAAGAACAGGACGAGCAGAACTTGGACCTGAACTTAAAGAAAGTTTATGATTTTGCTTTAACCGCCCCGTTGGAGGAGATCCGTTTTATTCTTGAGACAGCCCGGTTGAACAAAGCTGCTGCCGAGAGCTCTTTTCAGGGAGATTACGGGCATGCTTTGGGAAAGGTACTTCGTGGACGGTATGAGCATCAGATAATGGGTGACAGTGTCTTTTCTCATATTCTTTCTTATACTTCGGCAGCTTGTGATGCCCGTATGGCAGGAGCTATGATTCCGGTAATGAGCAATTCGGGTAGTGGTAACCAGGGAATATCAGCAACTTTACCTGTTCTGATTTTTGCAGAAGAGAATGGCAAATCGGAAGAGGAACTTATCCGCGCCTTAATGTTAAGCCATCTCACGGTGATTTACATAAAACAGAGTCTGGGGCGTTTATCCGCGCTCTGTGGTTGTGTAGTAGCAGCTACCGGTTCGAGCTGTGGCATTACGTGGCTGATGGGAGGAAAGTATGAACAAGTTGCTTATGCAGTACAAAATATGATCGCCAATTTGACGGGAATGATTTGTGACGGTGCAAAGCCCAGTTGTTCATTGAAAGTAACGACCGGTGTTTCTACCGCAGTTCTTTCAGCCGTAATGGCCATGGAAAATCGATGCGTGACATCTGTGGAAGGGATTATCGATGAAGATGTCGATCAAAGTATCCGTAACTTGACCCGTATCGGTTCGCAAAGTATGAATGAGACGGACAGGGTGGTATTGGATATTATGACTCACAAACGCTGTTAGCCAAAAGCTTGTTTTAGTTGAAAGTTGAAAATTGAAAGTTGAAAGTTACTATGCAGCATGATAGCGCAGCTAACTTTCAACTTTCAATTTTCAACTTTCAACTATTAATGGCATCCGCAGCCTTCGCCGCATTCATGGTCACCGCAGTCGCTGCCACAATCACCACAACCGCAGCTGCAACCGCCGCCCATCATGTTTACGATTTCCTGTATTTCTTCGTTGGTGGCCGGACGGCTTTCAATTACTTCACCGACAAAAGTCAGATCAGCACCTGCCAACGGGTGGTTCATGTCAACTACTACTACATCGGGTTTCACTTCCACTACTGTTCCGTTCATGCGACGGCCCTCGGAATCCATTAAAGGTACTACATTACCTGCAAAGATACGTTCGTTATCGAATTTGCCGTCGATTTCGAAAATATGTTTGGGTAAATCCAGTACATGTTCTTCGTTGTACTCGCCATAAGCATCCTGAGATGAAATGGTGAACTCGAATTTATCTCCTTTATTAAGTGGGGCTATCTGGCTTTCAAAAGCTTCGAGTGTAGTACCCAAGCCGGAAATGAATTGGAATGGATGCTCTGCTTTGGCTTCTTCTACTAAATCTTTTTCTCCATCTTCTGTAGTGTACAGTTTATACGCTACGGTGATGTACTTGTTTTCTGCTGTTTCCATTTATTTTTGTATATAGTTAGTAATTGCGGATATCCGCGTAGCTGCAAAGATACGAATAATTTATTAGGCAGTCAGAATACACTATGTAAATTTCAGATTATTAAGCGCTTTTATCACAATCCGGTTGCACTTGAAAAATGGTTCCTTTTAGAACTATAAAGTGATAAAATTAGATATAAAACCCCTCTTTTCTTACGATTATTCAATTTTAGGTGATTTTTTTCTTCAATTTGTTTGGATATAATAAAAAAGCCCTTACCTTTGCAGCACAATTAACAGAAGAAATAAGATATGAATACTCATACATCTATTAACCTGGCAGTCCTGCATATTATTCGCGTCGTGGTGGTCACATCAAGAGCGTGAGAAAGGTTGTGTATGTATTCGTACCATAAAATGAAATAATTAGAGCCTTTCTCACTATCGTGGGGAAGGCTCTTTAATTAAAAAGAAATCAGGAAATGAAAAAGCAATTACGCAGTTCATTCAGTACGCAAGGCCGCCGCATGGCAGGTGCCCGCGCTTTATGGGGGGCCAACGGTATGAAAAAAGAACAGATGGGGAAGCCCATTATCGCTATCGTGAATTCGTTTACGCAGTTTGTGCCCGGACATGTACATTTACATAAAATAGGACAATTGGTGAAAGCGGAGATTGAAAAATTAGGCTGTTTTGCTGCGGAATTCAATACGATTGCTATTGATGACGGTATTGCCATGGGCCATGACGGTATGCTCTATTCGCTTCCTTCCCGTGATATTATAGCAGATAGCGTAGAGTATATGGTGAATGCCCACAAGGCGGATGCAATGGTGTGTATCAGCAATTGTGATAAAATTACTCCGGGAATGCTGATGGCTGCCATGCGATTGAACATCCCTACCGTATTTGTATCGGGGGGGCCGATGGAGGCCGGTGAATGGAACGGTCAGCATCTTGATTTAATCGATGCTATGATCAAATCGGCCGATGACAGTGTAAGTGATAGCGATGTGGCTGATATAGAAAGAAATGCTTGTCCTACTTGTGGTTGTTGTTCGGGTATGTTTACGGCAAACTCGATGAACTGTCTGAATGAAGCCATCGGGTTGGCGCTTCCCGGCAACGGAACGATTGTAGCTACTCATGAGAACCGTACCGAGCTCTTCAAGGACGCTGCTAAACTGATTGTGGAGAATGCTTTTAAATATTACGAAGAAGGAGACGAGAGTGTATTGCCCCGGAGCATCGCTACCCGTGAGGCTTTCTTGAATGCCATGACGCTCGATATCGCTATGGGAGGATCTACGAATACGGTTCTTCATCTGTTGGCCATTGCCCATGAGGCGGAAGTCGATTTTAAGATGGATGATATCGATATGTTGTCCCGTAAAAGTCCTTGTCTGTGTAAAGTGGCTCCTAATACGCAGAAATATCACATTCAGGACGTGAACCGTGCAGGAGGTATTATAGCCATTATGAACGAGTTGGCAAAAGGAGGGCTCGTAGATACGACTGTCCGTCGGGTGGATGGTATGACATTGGCCGGGGCGATTGATAAGTTCTGCATTACCAGTCCGAATGTTTGTGAGAAAGCGTTGAAAAAATATGCAAGTGCGGCAGCCGGAAAATTCAATCTCGTATTGGGCTCTCAGGATGCTTATTATAAGGAGCTCGACACGGACCGTGCCGGCGGATGTATCCGTGATTTGGAACACGCTTATAGCAAAGACGGCGGATTGGCTGTCTTGAAAGGAAATATAGCTCAAGACGGTTGTGTTGTGAAGACAGCCGGTGTAGACGAGAGTATCTGGAAATTTACCGGTCCGGCCAAAGTTTTCGATTCGCAAGAAGCTGCTTGTGAAGGTATTTTAGGTGGAAAAGTGGTCAGTGGCGATGTGGTCGTCATTACGAATGAGGGGCCCAAGGGTGGTCCGGGAATGCAGGAAATGTTGTATCCCACCTCTTATATTAAGTCCAGACATTTAGGAAAAGAGTGTGCGTTGATTACTGATGGCCGTTTTAGTGGCGGAACATCGGGATTGAGTATCGGACACATTTCTCCGGAGGCTGCGGCCGGTGGGAATATCGGTAAGATACAAGACGGAGACTGGATTGAAATAAACATTCCTGAGCGTACTATCAATGTGAAACTGACTGATGAAGAACTGGCTGCGCGTCCGATGGCTCCGGTAACTCGGGAACGGTTTGTTCCGAAGAGTCTGAAAGCTTATGCCAGCATGGTGAGCTCTGCTGATAAGGGAGCGGTGAGAATGATTTAGAATTATGAATTTGATTTATGGATTATGAAAGACTTAATTTCGGGCGCAGAAGCATTGATGCGTTCTCTTGAATATCAGGGAGTAGAGACCATTTTTGGGTATCCGGGAGGTTCTATCATGCCGGTATTCGATGCTCTGTATGATCATCGGGATACGTTGAATCATATATTGGTTCGGCACGAACAGGGGGCAGCTCATGCGGCACAAGGTTTTGCACGCTCATCGGGTGAAGTGGGAGTCTGCCTCGTTACGAGTGGTCCCGGAGCTACCAATACGATAACAGGTATTGCCGATGCGATGATCGACAGTACTCCTATTGTAGTGATAGCAGGACAGGTAGGTACTGCATTTTTGGGAACGGATGCTTTTCAGGAAGTCGATCTTGTCGGTATTACCCAGCCTATTACGAAGTGGAGTTATCAGATCCGGCGTGCGGAAGATGTACCTTGGGCGGTAGCCCGCGCATTTTATATCGCAAAAAGCGGGCGTCCCGGTCCGGTAGTGCTCGATTTTGCTAAGAATGCACAAGTAGAGAAAGCCGGATATGTTCCGACGAAGTTAGATTATATCCGTAGCTATGTTCCTGTGCCCGATACAGACCCGGAGGCAGTGAGAATTGCTGCCGAGTTGATAAATAATGCGGAACGTCCGTTGGTACTGGTAGGCCAGGGGGTAGAATTGGGAAATGCCCAACAAGAGTTGCGTAATTTCATCGAGAAGGCGGGAATACCTGTCGGATGTACTTTGTTAGGATTGTCGGCATTGCCAACGGACCATCCTTTGAATAAGGGTATGTTGGGGATGCATGGCAACTTAGGGCCGAATATTAATACGAATAAATGTGATGTTCTTATTGCGGTGGGTATGCGTTTTGATGACCGGGTAACGGGAAATCTGGCTACCTATGCCAAGCAGGCAAAGGTCATTCATTTTGATATCGATCCGGCGGAAGTGAATAAGAATGTGCATGCAGACATAGCCGTGCTGGGTGATTGCAAAGAGACTTTGGTTGCCGTGACAGAGCTACTGCAAGCCAATACACATACCGAATGGCTGGAAAGCTTTACGGATTATGAACGGATGGAAGAGGAGAAGGTGATTCGTCCGGAACTGCATCCGATGTCCGATACACTCACTATGGGCGAAGTAGTATGCGCGGTGAGTGAAGCTACTCATAATGAAGCTATTTTAGTGACGGACGTCGGTCAGAATCAGATGATGTCTGCCCGTTATTTTAAATATAGTAAAGAGCGCAGTATCATCACTTCCGGTGGTTTGGGAACGATGGGGTTCGGACTGCCTGCCGCTATCGGTGCGACTTTCGGGCGTCCCGATCGCACTGTCTGTGTTTTTATGGGTGATGGCGGACTTCAGATGAATATCCAGGAATTGGGTACTATTATGGAACAGAAAGCTCCCGTGAAGATTATTGTGCTGAATAATAACTTTTTGGGGAATGTACGCCAATGGCAGGCGATGTTTTTCAATCGCAAATACTCTTTCACTCCGATGATGAATCCGGATTATATGAAGATTGCTTCTGCTTATGATATTCCGTCCCGGCGTGTGATGGCCCGTGAAGAACTGTCGGAAGCCATTGCGGAGATGATTAAGACGGAGGGTCCTTATCTGTTGGAGGCTTGTGTGATTGAAGAGGGAAATGTGTTGCCAATGACACCTCCGGGCGGCTCGGTGAATCAGATGTTGCTGGAATGCTGAGGGAGATTCGAGAGGGGAGAAGGTGAATAAAAAAATGGAAAGTTATGAGTGATAAGACATTATATACACTGATTGTACATTCGGAGAATATAGCAGGATTGCTGAATCAGATAACGGCTGTATTTACTCGCAGGCAGATTAATATAGAGAGCTTGAACGTGTCGGCATCTTCTATTAAGGGAGTACATAAATATACGATTACGGCATGGACGGATAAGGATACGATTGAAAAGGTGGTGAAGCAGATCGAGAAAAAGATCGATGTGTTGCAAGCGCATTATTTCACGGACGATGAGATTTATTTCCATGAAATTGCCCTATATAAAGTATCCAGTCCGGAGTTTCAGGCCAATCCGGAGGCTTCCCGGATTATACGCAGGTACAATGCACGTATCGTCGAGGTAAACCCGGTGTTTGCTATTGTCGAAAAGAATGGGATGAGTGAAGAAATTACAGCTCTTTACAGTGAACTGCGCCGACTGAATTGTGTTTTACAATTTGTTCGTTCGGGACGTGTGGCCATTACTACCAGTTGTTTTGAACGGGTGAATGAATTCCTTGCCGACCGGGAAACGCGTTATAATCAAAGTAAGAAACAACAGGAAGATGAGTGAAAATAATAAAATAGGAACTTACAGATTTGTTGCAGAACCGTTTCATGTAGATTTTAACGGACGTCTGACGATGGGGGTATTGGGTAATCATCTGTTGAACTGTGCGGGCTTTCATGCCAGTGACCGTGGTTTTGGGATTGCAACCCTGAATGAGGATAATTATACTTGGGTACTTTCGCGTCTGGCTATCGAGTTGGATGAAATGCCTTACCAGTATGAGGAATTCAGCGTTCAGACATGGGTGGAGAATGTGTACCGTCTTTTTACGGATCGTAACTTTGCAGTGATCAATAAAGATGGGAAAAAGATAGGATATGCCCGTTCCGTATGGGCAATGATTAATTTGAATACCCGTAAACCGGCCGATTTGCTGACATTGCACGGAGGGAGTATCGTTGATTATGTCTGTGACGAACCTTGTCCGATTGAAAAGCCGTCGCGCATTAAAGTGACTACAAAAGAACCTGTGGCGACGATTACTGCCAAATATAGCGATATCGATATAAACGGACATGTAAACAGTATCCGTTATATTGAGCATATTCTGGATTTGTTTCCTATAGAACTTTATAAAACAAAGCATATTCGTCGGTTTGAAATGGCTTATGTGGCCGAAAGTTACTATGGTGATCAATTATCTTTCTTTCAGGAAGAGGTTTCGGAGAATGAATATCACATAGAGGTAAAAAAGAACGGCGAAGAGGTGGTTTGCCGTTCGAAGGTATTATTTGAATAAGATAAAATTAGATTGTATAATAAACAGGTGGCTATGCCACCATTTAAAAATTAAAAACAAAAATGGCACAAATGAATTTTGGCGGTGTTATGGAAAATGTAGTAACCCGCGAAGAATTTCCGTTGGAAAAAGCTCGTGAAGTATTAAAAGATGAAACAATTGCCGTAATCGGTTATGGTGTACAGGGCCCCGGTCAGTCACTGAATCTGCGTGATAATGGTTTCAACGTGATTGTCGGACAGCGTAAAGGTGGTAAGACTTGGGAGAAAGCGGTAGCTGACGGTTGGGTGCCGGGCGAAACTTTGTTTGATATAGACGAAGCATGCCAGCGTGGAACCATTATCCAATATCTGCTTTCGGATGCGGCTCAGATCGAGGTATGGCCTACCGTGAAGAAGAATCTTACTCCGGGCAAAGCTCTTTATTTCTCTCATGGTTTCGGCATTACTTATAAAGAACGTACCGGTATCATTCCTCCTGCTGATGTGGATGTAATCCTTGTTGCTCCGAAGGGATCGGGTACTTCATTGCGTACTATGTTCCTCGAAGGCCGTGGATTGAATTCATCTTACGCTATCTTCCAAGACGCTACCGGCCGTGCTTATGATCGTGTGATCGCTTTGGGTATTGGCGTAGGTTCGGGCTATCTGTTCGAAACGACATTCAAACGTGAAGTTTATTCTGACTTGACCGGAGAACGTGGTTCATTGATGGGTGCTATTCAAGGTTTGTTGCTGGCGCAATATGAAACATTGCGTGAGAACGGTCATACACCTTCTGAAGCATTCAATGAAACAGTAGAAGAGTTGACTCAGTCTCTGATGCCTTTGTTTGCAAAGAATGGTATGGACTGGATGTATGCTAACTGTTCCACTACTGCTCAGCGTGGTGCGCTCGACTGGATGGGCCCGTTCCATGATGCCATCAAACCGGTGATGCAGCAATTATATGAGAGTGTAAAAACCGGTAACGAAGCACAAATCTCTATTGACAGCAATTCTCAACCGGATTATCGTGAAAAACTGAATGAAGAACTTCGTCAGTTACGTGAGAGCGAAATGTGGCAGACTGCTGTGACGGTTCGCAAACTTCGTCCGGAAAACAATTAAAATAATAATAAGTGATAAGTGATTAATGGCTGCGCTATAATCCGCATGGCACTAATCACTTATCGCTAATCGCTCATTATTCATCACTTATCATTTTTTCTACGTATTCCATCAGCTTTTTATAAAAGGCGTGCCGGGTCAGGGTTTGGGCTTCTCCCAATATGACTAATTTCATGCGTGCACGGGTGATGGCGACATTCATTCTTCGTAAGTCATTCAGAAAGCCTATCTGACCATTTTCATTGGCTCGTACAAGGCTGATAAAGATGACATCTCTTTCTTGTCCTTGAAAGCCGTCTACGGTGTTTATAGTAATTAATTCACGAAAGGGGCGGAAAAAGCTGCTGCTTTTTATTTTGTTTCTTAGATATTGCACTTGGGCTTTATATGGAGAAATAAGCCCGAAGTCGATTCGCTCATCGAATACACGATTTTCACCTATTCTCTGAATGTAATTTTTGAGTTCCTGTATTAAAAGGTCTGCTTCGGGTTTGTTGATTCGTCCGAAACTTTCGCCTACAAATTCTTCATGAAATTCCAATTCCGAGGTATCGATCCAAACCATAGGGGTATCGTAATCGAGGATGCCACGATGGCGTACTTCGGGAGCAGATTCTAACTGGTTGTTATAAAACCATTCGGAAGGAAAGCGCATAATGGCTTCGTTCATGCGATATTGTACTTTGAGAAGGGAAACGGAAACAGGTTTGTTTGTTACGACCTTTTCCATTAAAGTCTGATCTAATCCTCCACGGGCAGCTTCGATGCATTTGATGGTAGGAGGGAGTTGGCAGTGATCACCGGCAAAAATAACGCGGTCGGCTTTACGGATGGCAATCCAGCAGGCAGCTTCCAATGCCTGTGCTGCTTCGTCGATGAAAAGAGTACTGAAACGGCGGCCTTCGAGAATGCGGTGATTGCTACTGACAAGTGTGGAGGCGATGACTCGTGCGGAAGAGAACAAATCTTCATTAATAAGTATTTCCAGTTCCGTGGCGCGGTCGCGCAGACGGCTGATGCGATTGCGCATGCTTTCCCTCTCACTATAATTTCCCTTGCGGATATGTCCGCTTATCTCGCGAATGGATTTACGCACGCTCCATAGCTCTGTATAGGCCGGATGGTTTTCAAAGCGGCGTTCATACGTGAATGAAAGCATTTTATCATTTACGCGTGTCGGATTTCCGATACGGAGCACAGGGACACCGCGATCCACCAACTTTTCGGCAATCCAATCGACGGCTGTATTGCTTTGTGCACAGACGAGTACTTGATTTTCTCGGTGTAGGGTTTCATAAATGGCTTCTACGAGAGTAGTGGTTTTTCCGGTTCCCGGAGGACCATGTACAATCGCTACATCTTTGGCGCAAAGTACTTTATTGACAGCTTCTTCTTGTGTAGAATTCAACCAGGGAAACCGGACCGGATAAAGTTCTCTCCGACGGACGGGAAGAGTTCCGAGCAATGTGTCGCGTAATTCGGCAAGCCGGTTGCCTTTGGCGCGAAGAACATCTTCAAGTGCATTGAACATAGCGCGGTAAGAAGTCTCGTCAAAATATAACTGTACTCCTAAATAATCGGCATTTTGTACATCGAGCAGAGCACTCGTGCCGGGCAAAACCACTACCATTCGTTCTTCGTCGGCAAAACTTACAGTAGCGGTGAAGTTCATATATTTAATTTTCCCGTTGTAGTCCTGTTGGAAAAAGCAGACCGGACGGCCAAATTCAAAAGCGTGTTCAATATCCTTATCTTCCGTTCGGATAATTTCTATGACGAGTTGGTTCAAGGAGTTGTAATAATTTCGACCTGTTTGTACCGGATACCAGCAGAGTCCGCGCTTTACTTTTCGGGCAATACCCATTGTTTCCGTCTGTCGTTGGAATTCCTCTTTCTCATATTCATATTCCATACGTAGCAAAATCTGTTGCTGTTGAAGGGCGAGAAGGGGAGAACCGGGATCAATTTTGTTATTATTCATCTGTGGCTAATGTTTGAATATTAAACATTGTTCGTTAAACATTATTGCGCGCTTGTTCGTTAATAATACATATACAGTTTTAAAATATAAATGCATATGGTGTATGATATAGACATGATAAGAAGCTTCTATTCAGCCTATAAAGGGAAAATGGAACGTGTAAGGAGTGTGCTGAAACGTCCGCTTACGTTAGCAGAAAAAATCTTGTATACTCATCTTTTTGAGGAAGCCCGTTTGAGGGATTATAAACGTGGGGAAGATTATGTGAATTTTCGTCCGGATCGGGTAGCTATGCAGGATGCTACTGCACAGATGGCTCTATTGCAGTTTATGAATGCCGGTAAGGAACGCGTTGCTGTTCCCTCAACAGTGCATTGCGACCACTTGATACAGGCTTATAAGGGAGCGAGCGAAGACATAGCCACTGCTACTAAGACGAACGAGGAGGTATACGATTTCCTGCGCGATGTTTCTTCCCGTTATGGAATCGGCTTTTGGAAACCGGGAGCGGGAATTATCCATCAGGTCGTATTAGAAAATTATGCATTTCCCGGAGGAATGATGGTAGGAACAGATTCTCATACACCGAATGCCGGTGGTTTGGGAATGGTTGCTATTGGGGTAGGAGGTGCCGATGCGGTAGATGTGATGACGGGTATGGAATGGGAATTGAAGATGCCCAAATTGATTGGTGTCCGGTTGACCGGAGAACTTAACGGTTGGACAACTCCCAAAGATGTTATTCTTAAATTGGCCGGTATCTTGACTGTGAAGGGTGGCACTAACGCCATTATTGAATATTTCGGTTCCGGTACGGAATCTATTTCAGCAACCGGAAAAGCTACGATTTGTAATATGGGTGCCGAAGTAGGGGCTACTACTTCGCTTTTTCCCTATGATGAACGTATGGGCGTTTATCTGCGTGCTACCGGTCGTGAAGAAGTTGCCTTGTTGGCGGAGTCCGTAACTGCCGATCTTCGTGCTGACGATGAAGTGATGGCGCTGCCCGAGAAATTTTATGACCGTATTATTGAAATAAATCTTTCAGAACTGGAACCTTATATCAATGGGCCGTTCACTCCTGATGCGGCTACTCCCATTTCTGAATTTGCAGAAAAAGTACTGCTGAACGGTTATCCCCGTAAAATGGAAGTAGGGCTTATCGGGTCGTGTACCAATTCATCCTATCAGGATCTCAGTCGTGCTGCTTCTATTGCCCGTGAGGCATTGGAGAAGGACGTGGCCATTGCTGCGCCGCTTATTGTTAATCCCGGAAGTGAACAAATCAGGGCTACTGCCGAACGGGATGGAATGATTACTCTTTTCCGCCAAATAGGGGCAACGATCATGGCAAATGCTTGTGGGCCTTGCATCGGGCAGTGGAAACGCCATACAGACGATCCTACCCGTAAAAACTCGATTGTGACCTCTTTCAACCGCAATTTTGCCAAACGGGCGGATGGTAATCCGAATACATTTGCTTTTGTGGCTTCCCCCGAAATAGTAATGGCACTCACCATTGCCGGTGATCTTTGTTTCAATCCCTTAAAAGACCGTTTGCTTACGCATGAGGGGAAGAAAGTGAAATTCAGTGAACCGGTGGGAGATGAATTACCTGTGTATGGTTTCACTTCGGCTGCCAGTGGCTACTTGGCCCCTGTTGGAACAGAAGTTGAAATCAGGGTCGATCCGCAGTCGAAGCGTTTGCAATTGTTGGCTCCTTTCCCGGCATGGGATGGAAACGACTTATTGAATATGCCTTTGCTGATCAAGACACAAGGGAAATGTACTACTGATCATATTTCGATGGCAGGTCCGTGGTTGCGTTTTCGCGGGCATTTAGAGAATATTTCCGATAACATGCTGATGGGAGCGGTCAATGCTTTTAACGGTGAGACAAATAGTGTGTGGAATCGCTTGACAAATACTTATGGGCCTGTTTCCGGTACGGCTAAGATGTATAAGGCAGAAGGAATTGCTTCGATGGTTGTTGCCGAAGAAAATTATGGTGAGGGCTCCAGTCGTGAACATGCGGCTATGGAACCTCGTTTCCTGAATGTAAAAGTAATTCTTGCCAAGAGTTTTGCCCGTATTCATGAAACCAATCTGAAGAAGCAGGGTATGTTGGCTGTTACTTTTAAGGATAAGGATGATTATGATCGCATACAAGAACATGACCTGCTTTCTGTAACTGGTTTGCAAAACTTTGCTCCGGGACGCGACCTTGAGGTGGTGGTTCATCACGAAGATGGAACCAAAGAGAGTTTTGCCGTACAGCATACCTATAATGAGCAGCAAATAGCATGGTTCCGTGCAGGATCTGCCCTCAATAATAATTTGTCATTGTGTTATTAAAAAAATACGTGTGCAGCCAATGGGTACATGAACATATTGGCAAATTGCCACATTATCGATTATGAACAAAATTACTAAACAACTTGACGGTACTTTGTCTGTACCGGATATTCCGACCGTTCCTTTTATTACCGGTGACGGTGTGGGTGAAGAGATAACTCCCGCTATGCGGGCTATTGTAAATGCGGCTGTTGATAGTTCTTATGGTGGCCGCCGTAGGATAGAGTGGCTTGAAGTGCTTGCCGGTGAACGTGCTTATCACTCTGTCGGTTCGTGGTTGCCCGACGAGACAATGGATGCTTTTAAAGAATATCTTATCGGTATCAAAGGGCCGTTGACCACTCCTGTGGGTGGGGGGATTCGTTCGTTGAATGTGGCTCTGCGCCAGACACTTGATTTATATGTATGCCTGCGTCCGGTGCGCTGGTTTGTGGGAGTGCATTCTCCTTTGCAGGCCCCGGAAACAGTCAATATGACCATTTTCCGTGAGAATACCGAGGATATATATGCCGGTATCGAGTGGGAGGCAGGTACTCCGGAAGCAGAGAAACTTTATCGTTTTTTGCGGGATGAGATGGGAGTGACGAAAGTCCGCTTTCCCGAAACCTCCTCTTTTGGGGTGAAGCCTGTGTCTAAGGAAGGAACGGAGCGTTTGGTGCGTGCTGCCTGTCAATATGCGCTCGATCATCATTTGCCTTCCGTCACGTTGGTACACAAGGGGAATATAATGAAATTCACCGAAGGAGGTTTCAAAAAGTGGGGATATGAATTGGCACAGCGGGAATTTGGTGATGCGTTGGCGGAGGGGCGGTTGGTTGTCAAGGATTGCATTGCCGATGCCTTTTTGCAAAACACGCTGTTGATGCCTGAAGAATATTCGGTGGTTGCCACATTGAATTTGAATGGTGATTATATTTCCGATCAGTTGGCTGCCATGGTAGGCGGTATCGGCATCGCTCCGGGAGCTAATATCAATTATGTCAGTGGGCATGCTATTTTTGAAGCTACTCATGGCACTGCTCCCAACATAGCCGGACAAGATATCGTGAATCCTTGTTCGTTGATACTCTCTGCGGTAATGATGCTCGAATATATGGGTTGGCAAGAGGCTGCCGACCGTATAACGATGGCGCTTGAACATAGTTTTGGTGATGCCCGTGCTACGGCAGATTTGGCCCGTTTCATGCCTGGAGGCAAGTCTCTTTCCACATCTGCTTTTACCAGAGAGATTATAGAGAGAATAAGAAGTTAAGTAAATGATAATAAAATAAATACGGTTATGAAGAAAGAATATTTGGTCTATAAGCTCTCTGAGGACATGAAAGACTGTACCCGGATCGATAATGAGCTTTTCCCGAAGTATGATGTAAAGCGCGGATTACGTAATGAAGACGGTACCGGAGTATTGGTAGGCCTTACTAAAGTTGGCAATGTTGTTGGTTATGAACGTATTCCCGGAGGTGGTTTGAAACCGATTCCCGGAAAATTGTTTTATCGCCAATATGATCTTGAAGATCTGGCTCATGCCGCTATGAAAGAGAAACGCTATGGTTTTGAAGAAGTGGCTTATCTGCTGCTTTCCGGTCGCCTGCCCGATAAAGAAGAATTGGCTTCCTTTCGTGAACTGGTAAATGATAATATGCCGTTGGAACAGAAGACAAAAATGAATATTATCGAACTCGAGGGAAACAATATCATGAATATTCTGGCTCGCAGCGTGCTCGAGATGTATCGTTTTGACGCCAATCCGGACGATACATCGCGTGATAACCTGATGCGGCAGAGTATCGACCTTATCTCGAAGTTTCCCACTATCATCGCGTATGCTTATAACATGTTACGCCATGCAACTTTCGGTCGTTCGCTCCATATCCGTCACCCGCAGGAGAATCTTTCCATAGCCGAGAACTTTCTTTATATGCTGAAAAAAGACTACACTCAGTTGGATGCCCGTACGCTTGATCTTTTACTGATGCTTCAGGCAGAACACGGTGGTGGTAATAACTCTACGTTTACCGTTCGGGTAACTTCTTCTACCGGTACGGATACGTATTCGTCTATTGCCGCCGGTATCGGTTCATTAAAAGGACCGCTTCATGGAGGAGCCAATATTCAGGTGGTCGATATGTTTCACCATCTTCAGGAAAATATCAAAGATTGGACTAATGTCGATGAAATAGATACCTATTTTACCCGCATGCTTAATAAGGAGGTGTACAATAAAACCGGATTGATTTATGGTATCGGCCATGCGGTATATACCATTTCCGATCCCCGTGCGCTGTTATTGAAAGAGTTGGCTCGTGATTTGGCAAAAGAGAAAAAGCGTGAGCGTGAATTTGCTTTCCTTGAGTTATTGGAAGAACGCGCTATCGCCATGTTTGGCAAGATAAAAAATAATGGTAAAACCGTGTCGAGCAATGTTGATTTCTACTCTGGTTTTGTGTATGAGATGATCGGTTTGCCACAGGAAATTTATACTCCGTTGTTTGCTATGGCACGCATTGTGGGGTGGTGTGCGCATCGCAATGAGGAGTTGAACTTCGAGGGGAAACGTATTATTCGTCCGGCATATAAGAATGTACTGGAAGTGGGGCAATACATCCCTTTGAGTAAGCGTTGATTCTCTGAATGATTTTATTTTGGTTTGCTCTCATTCTGAAAAGGATGGGAGCTTTTTTGTGGCACTCTTCTGTAAGAAAACTCTTTGTAATAATCAGGTTTTTCTATATCTTTGCTTGTCGTAAAAACACATGACTATGGATGCGGAAACCTTTGGATCTTTTCTTTGGATAATGACTTTGGTAGCAGCGCTTGTTTTTATTGCGCTTTATTTTGTGAAGGCTGGTTATGGTATGTTTCGTAGTGCAGCTTGGGGGCTTTCTGTCAATAATAAATTGGCATGGATGCTAATGGAGGTACCGGTCTTTTTAGTGATGATATGGATGTGGTGGTATTCCGACCGTCGTTTCTTACCCGTGCAACTGACTTTTTTCTTTTTCTTTCAACTTCATTATTTTCAGCGTTCGTTTGTTTTTCCTTGTTTATTGCAAGGAAAAGGCCGAATGCCGGTTGCTATCCTTTTGATGGGAGTTCTTTTTAATGTTCTGAATGGTTTTATGCAGGGTGAATGGATATTTTATCTTTCTCCTGCAGATAGGTATACTTCTCAATGGTTTGCTGCGCCGCAATTTATATTAGGTACAGTTCTGTTTTTTGTAGGTATGGGTATTAATTGTCATTCCGACTATATAATCCGGCATCTTCGAACCCCGGGGGATACCCGTCATTATCTTCCTTCCGGAGGCTTGTACCGTTATGTCACTTCAGCTAATTATTTCGGTGAGATAGTGGAGTGGACAGGATGGGCCATACTTACATGGTCTCTTTCGGGAACCGTGTTTTTATGGTGGACTTTTGCCAATCTTGTACCTCGTGCCAATGCTATCTGGCATCGTTATCGCGAAGAGTTCGGTGAGGCGGTCGGTAGTCGGAAACGTATCTTTCCATTTATATATTAATTGATTCTTTTCAAGAAAACACGGATGCTTATGAATATAGATACAGATGTAACAATGAATTTCTTTTCCGGTGAAAGAAAATCGGGAACTGTTTCTAAACTTTTTACTCCTGTCCGTATCGGTCCGTTGACTTTGCGCAATCGTACTATTCGTTCGGCTGCTTTCGAAGGTATGTGTCCCGGAAATGCTCCTTCCCAGATGTTACTCGATTATCATCGTTCAGTGGCGGCAGGCGGTATTGGCATGACAACGGTGGCCTATGCCTCTGTTGCGAAAAGCGGACTTTCGTTTCCTCGTCAGCTTTGGCTTCGTCCGGAGATTATTCCCGGATTACGTGAAGTGACGAATGCCGTTCATAGAGAAGGGGCGGCTGCCGGCATTCAGATAGGGCATTGTGGTAATATGTCCCATAAGAGTATTTGTGGGGTGACACCTATATCTGCTTCTTCGGGTTTTAATATTTATTCGCCTACATGGGTTCGCGGGATGAAGAAAGAAGAGATACCGGAAATGGCACGCGCGTATGGTCGTGCAGTAAATATGGCTCGTGAAGCAGGTTTTGATGCGGTCGAAGTACATGCCGGCCACGGTTATCTTATTAGCCAGTTCCTTTCGCCTTATACGAATCATCGGAAAGATGAATATGGCGGTTCTCTTGAAAACCGGATGCGGTTTATGGACGAAGTGATGTTGGAGGTATTGAAAGCGGCCGGTGATGATATGGCGGTCATTGTGAAGATGAATATGCGCGATGGTTTTCGAGGAGGAATGGAAATAAACGAAACAATTGGGGTGGCTCGCCGGTTAGAGCAACTCGGAGCGCATGCGCTGGTATTGAGTGGGGGCTTTGTCAGTAAGGCGCCTATGTATGTGATGCGCGGAGCAATGCCGATAAAAGCATTGACATATTATATGGATTGTTGGTGGTTGAAGTTGGGTGTGAAATTGGCTGGACGAATGATGATTCCTTCCGTACCTTTCGAAGAGGCTTATTTTTTGGAAGATGCGTTGAAATTTCGTACGGCACTTCCCGCGATGCCGCTTATTTATGTGGGTGGTCTTGTGTCACGCACAAAGATAGATGAAGTATTGGGATATGGCTTTGAAGCAGTACAGATGGCGCGTGCACTACTTAATGAGCCTGGGTTTGTAAATCGGATGCATGCTGAAGAAAATGCCCGTTGCAATTGTGGACATAGTAATTATTGCATTGGGCGGATGTATTCCATTGAAATGGCTTGTCATCAGCATCTTCGGGAGAAGCTTCCTCCTTGTTTACAGAAAGAAATAGGAAAGTTGGAAAATAAATGATGGAACGGAATTTGGCGATCATAACTGGTGCCGATGGAGGAATGGGAACGGAAATAACCAAAGCCGTAGCCTTTGCAGGATATCATGTAATAATGGCTTGTTATAATCCTGTGAAAGCGGAACCGGTGAAGCAACGTATAATCCGGGAAACCGGAAATATGGATTTGGAGATACTTCCGCTCGATCTGGCATCTATGGAATCTGTATCGGCCTTTACCGGTTTGGTTTTGGGGCGTGCTCATAGAGTTGCTTTATTGATGAATAATGCCGGAACGATGGAAACTGGACTACATATCACTGTAGATGGTATGGAACGGACAGTCAGTGTCAATTATGTAGGACCGTATTTGCTGACCCGGAAGTTACTTCCTTTAATGGGTCGGGGAACACGTATTGTGAATATGGTATCTTGCACTTATGCTATTGGAAAATTACATTTTCCCGATTTTTTCTTTTTTGGTCGCAAAGGAAAATTTTGGCGAATACCTGTTTACAGTAATACTAAACTGGCTTTACTCCTTTTTACTTTAGAACTCGCCGAAAGAGTGGAAGAACGCGGAATAACTGTCAATGCTGCCGATCCGGGAATTGTTTCTACTGATATTATTACTATGCATCAGTGGTTTGATCCCTTGACGGATATTTTTTTTCGCCCTTTTATCCGTACTCCCATGCAAGGAGCTTCCACTGCAGTTGGATTATTACTTGATAAAAGACTGGCAGGGAAAACGGGAACGTTTAATCTGAATAACCATTCTAAACCACTTTCGAATAAATATATTAATCATGTGCAGAAACGATTGTTGTGGGATGAGACGGAAAAACAGGTGAAAAAATGGCTATAAGAATTGATCTGTTTAGATTTCAGAAGGTATTAATGTATTGAAAAGAAAAATAGATCGATTTATTTTTGAGAAAAAAAGACACAAACTAATATCGTTGTAATAGTCTGTACATCAATTCGTTGTGAGATGTATCTTTTTCTCTACGAGATTCGCTCTGTTTCTCTACGAAGAACCGATCGTTTCCCGTAGAGAAACAGGTTATTTCTCTACGAGATCTAAATGAAATATTTATAAAACTTTACATGGGAGATAAATGGAGAATGATTTTTTATTGTAGTAATAAAATGAAGGAGTTCGAAGAGGATATACGGTGTCTTTGGAAATTGAATCAGCTATAAAATTTTATTTTTAAGCAAATAGAATGTGTGTTTTTCTACGTGTCCGTATTGAATATAAAAAATGGCAGAGAGTACTCTCTGCCATTTTGAAACTTATCACTATCGTTGTTAAATAGAGAGCTCTCTTAGTACGTTGACCAGTTCTCTCTTGATCGGTTTATCATTTTTTATTGCTTTGCTGAAAGGTACATAAACAATTTCATCATGTTCAATACCGATCATTACATTACGCTGGTCTTCCATAATAGCATCGATGGCTGCCGCACCTAAACGGCTTGCCAAAATACGATCGTGTGCCGTAGGGCTGCCGCCACGTTGAAGATGCCCCAGAATTGTTACACGTACATCATATTGCGGATATTCATTTTTTACACGCTCTGCATAATGCATGGCACCACCTGTCAGTTCGCTTTCCGCTACTAATACGATACTACTGTTTTTGGATTTGCGGAAACCGCTTTTAATGAATTCTTCCAATTGATCGACTTCTGTACTGAATTCCGGAATGATGGCAGCTTCTGCTCCGGAAGCAATGGCACCGTTCAAAGCAAGAAAACCGGCATCACGTCCCATCACTTCTACGAAGAAAAGACGTTCGTGTGAAGTTGCTGTATCGCGTATCTTATCGACTGCATCCAAAATAGTGTTCAATGCCGTATCGTATCCGATAGTGGTATCTGTACCATATAAGTCGTTGTCGATTGTACCCGGCAATCCGATACAGGGTACATCGAACTCTTGTGCAAAAATGCGGGCACCTGTCAAGGAACCGTCGCCACCGATAATAACAAGAGCATCGATGCCTTCTTTCTTCATATTTTCGTAGGCGAGCTGACGACCTTCCGGTGTAGTAAATTCTTTGCAGCGTGCTGTTTTCAGAATAGTACCTCCCAGCTGGATGATATTACTTACATTCTGGCTTTTAAATTCACTGATTTCTCCTGTTACCAGCCCTTTATATCCTCTGTATATACCCTTAACTTGCAGTCCGTTATAGATAGCTGCACGTGTCACTGCACGAATTGCAGCATTCATTCCCGGAGCATCCCCTCCGGAGGTTAAAATACCTACACACTTAACTGTTCCCATTACAATCTTATTTTATATTTGACGCTGCAAAGATAGCAAAAAGTGTTAGGAAATGGATTGCATTCGTGTCAAACTGACGGTGCTATTAATAAATAACGTTAAAGACTTTCTTGCCCCAGACGTGCTTTTATTTCCATATAAATTTGCTCCATCAGCCATTTTGGGGTAGAAGTTGCTCCACATACGCCAATTGAGTCAATGTCGTGAAGCAGAGAATCATCTATTTCTTCTATACTGTCTATCAGATGAGAGTTCGGGTTGACTTTAAGACATTCACTGAATAACATTTTACCGTTTGAACTTTTTTTTCCGCTGACAAAAAAAATAAGGTCATGTGAAGCGGCAAATTTACGTAAATTGGGCATACGATTGGCTACCTGTCGACAAATGGTATCGTAATATTCGAATGTGGCGTCGGGAGAGATATGTGCCTTGATATAGTCGACAATTTCCCAAAATTCATCCAGAGATTTGGTGGTTTGTGAATAAAGACGGATATTTTTACTGAAATCGAGCCCTTTGGCTTCTTCCAACTTTTCAATAACAATAGCTTGCCCTGTGGCCTGTCCCACTAATCCTAAAACTTCGGCATGTCCGTTTTGACCGTATATGACGATTTGTTTCTCTCCATTGTCTTCTTGTTGATACTCCTGTTTGATACGTTTTTGCAGGCGAAGTACTACCGGACAGGTCGCATCGATAATTTCAATATTATTTTTGTAAGCTGTTATATAAGTTTCGGGAGGCTCACCATGAGCGCGAAGCAATACTTTTGCGTTGTGCAATTGCTTGAACTCTTCATGATTGATGGTGATGAGTCCCATTGATTTAAGCCGTTCCACTTCCCGGCTATTATGTACAATATCACCCAGGCAATAGAGAGTTGCCCCTTTTGCCAATTCTTCTTCTGCTTTGTGGATAGCTGTTACTACTCCGAAACAGAAGCCGGAACCTTCATCTATCTCTACTTTAATCATTCTTGATCTTCAGAATAATGAAGGGCCAAAATCCGAATAGGCCCTTATGCTTTTGTAACTTGATTGTATTGGTCGAACAACCATTCTTTTTGTTGTGGAATCGTCAGTTCCGTGTTGTCCAACAGTAATGCGTCATCTGCTTTTTTTAATGGACTTACTTTTCGGTTCTGATCGATGTAGTCACGTTGTTTCACATTCTCTAAAATCTCATCAAAACTGGCTTCCTGTCCTTTGGCTTTCAATTCATCATAACGTCGTTGAGCACGGATTTCGGGAGTAGCCGTAACAAATATTTTCAGTTCGGCATCCGGAAATACTGTCGTACCGATATCGCGGCCATCCATGACAATTCCTTTTTCACGTCCCATCGCCTGTTGTTGTTTTACCATGGCGGAACGTACGAAATCCAAGGCGCTGATCGGACTTACTTTGGAGGAAACTTCCATTGTGCGAATTTTGTTCTCTACGTTCACATCATTTAAATAGGTATTCGGACGCCCGGTTTCCGGATCGATACGAAAAGAAATGTGAATATCTTTCATCCGATGTTTGAGTTTCTCGGTATCGATTGCATCTCCGTTGAAAATACCGTTTTCTATACTGTAGAGGGTGACGGCACGATACATGGCTCCGCTGTCAATATAAATATACCCTATTTCGCGAGCCAGATCCTTGGCCATTGTACTTTTACCACAAGAGGAAAAGCCATCGATTGCTATGGTAATCTTTTTCATCTTATTCATTATTATATTATAGTGTCATAGAGAGGTTGAACAATAAAGACGAGGTGCTAAGATGGTATTTAGCATAGGCAGCTCCTAATTTGAAACGTTTGATTTGCAGGCCGGCTCCTGCTGTAAAACCTGCCCAATGACTTGAGTCAGCTACTTTCATCTCGTTTGTCCGACGGAAATTATATCCTAACGAAACGTAAAAGTTATCAGTCGGCAAAAAGTCCATACCGATTACGGCATGATCAAAGAATTTGGAGTTTTTCCAATCGGTGAGATTATATAAAGTGGCGGAGATCCGGAAAGGGGCATGTGACAGGCGTTTGGTGATGCCCACTTGCACATCTACCGGTAATTTTTCGCGCTTATCTTCGAAAGCAACAATTTGTCCTCCCAAATTACGGGCTACCATAGAAAATGAGAAGTCGCTGTTTTGATGATAATAATTCAATCCTAAATCTACGCCGATGGCAAAGGAAGAGAATTTATCATAATTGGAATAGATCAGATTGGCTTTCACTCCTCCACTCCAATAATCGCTCAGGTCATAAGAGTAAATGCCGGAAAATGCCATGTCTTTGGCAGAAAAGGTGCCTGTTATTATGTTTTCACTGGTGGTTTCTTTCATCGTGCCATAATTCACGAATTGGGCTGTTACTGCCCAGGTAGAGCGGTCGCCGAGAACACGTGAAAAGGCGGCACTGGCTGCATTGACTCCCGCTATATATAAGGTATAATTCAAGTTGAGCGTTTTATCCGCTACACATGATAACAGGGCCGGATTGTGAACAGCCATTGTCAGATCGTCCTCGATGATTGAAATGTTTTCTCCACCTAAAGCGGCTGCATGTGAAGAAAAAGGTAGTTTGAGGAACTGGAACACGCTATTATCTTCCTGAGCCTGTGTCCGGACCCAAAAAAGTAGCAATAGTACTATGAATATATTCTTTTTTAACATTTTAGCAGAAAAAACTGTTCAAATATACTGTATTTCTCAAATATCTGCGTTATATTTGTGGCAGAAAAGCACGTGAGACTCAAAACACTGGGAAACACATCTGATTAAAAGAACGTATTATTAATATTTATATTATAATTTATGGAAGTTAAAAAATCACCCAAAGCAGACTTGGAAAGCAAAAAGTCTACATGGCTGCTTATCGGATACGTGGTTGTATTGGCTTTTATGTTCGTAGCGTTCGAATGGACCGAGAGAGACATAAAGATTGATACAAGCCAGGCTTTATCCGATTTAGTGTTTGAAGAGGAAATGGTTCCTATTACGGAACAAGAACAGAAAATTGAAGTTCCGCCTCCACCAGAGGTACCGGCAGCTGCCGAAATCTTGGATATCGTAGACGACGATGCCGATGTGGAAGAAACGATTATTGCATCAAGTGAGGAAGTAGGTCAGGCTGTTGAAGTAAAATATGTACCTGTACAGGTGGTTGAAGAAGAACCGGAAGAACAGGAAATCTTCGACGTTGTAGAGAAAATGCCTGAGTTTCCGGGCGGAAACGCTGCTTTGATGTCTTATTTGGCTAAGAATATTAAATATCCTACAATTGCACAGGAAAATGGTACTCAAGGTCGTGTTATCGTGCAGTTCGTTGTAAACAAGGATGGTAGTATTGTAGATGCGAAGGTGGCACGTAGTGTTGACCCGTATCTGGATAAAGAGGCTCTCCGTGTGATCAACTCCATGCCGAAATGGAATCCGGGTATGCAGAGAAACAAGCCGGTACGCGTTAAGTATACGGTTCCTGTAATGTTCAGATTACAATAATTTTTATGTAACATACGAAAAAGGCTGCCGTAAAAGCAGCCTTTTTCATTAGTTCTTCTTCTGTTTTCTTTTAATCCAAATTTACTATGTTTACTGCATTCCAATTGCTTGATAAAATTAATACTCATGTTTCTGAATTACAGTTTACCCGTAGCCCGAAAGGGTTATATGCGCCGGTGGAGTATGTGCTGTCTTTAGGAGGGAAACGTATTCGCCCCGTGTTGATGCTGATGGGATATAATCTGTATAAGGAGGATGTCAGCCGCATTTATGGACCGGCAACGGGAATTGAGGTTTATCATAATTATACTTTGCTTCATGATGACTTGATGGATCGTGCCGATGTGCGTAGGGGGAAGGCAACCGTGCATAAGGTGTGGGATGACAACACGGCAATTTTGTCGGGAGATGCCATGTTGGTGCTTGCATATCAATATATGGCCGATTGTCCGTCGGAATACTTGAAACAGGTAATGGATATCTTTAGTCTCACTGCTCTTGAAATTTGTGAAGGGCAGCAGATGGATATGGAATTTGAACGGCGTAGCGACGTCAGGGAAGAGGAATATATTGAGATGATCCGGTTGAAAACGGCCGTTTTGTTGGCTGCCGGCTTAAAGATCGGTGCTATTTTGGGAGGAGCGTCTTCGGAAGATGCGGAAAAACTTTATGATTTTGGAGTGCAGATTGGTATTGCTTTTCAGTTGCAGGATGATCTGTTGGATGTGTATGGCGATTCTGCCGTGTTTGGTAAGAAGATCGGCGGGGATATTCTTTGTAACAAGAAAACATATATGCTGATTAAGGCACTGGAACGTGCGGATAAAGCTCAACTTTCAGAACTGAATGATTGGCTTGCGGCAGAATCCTTTTCTCCGGAAGAGAAGATTGCGGCAGTCACTGCCCTTTATAATCAGATTGGCATAAAGGCTATCTGCGAAAATAAGATGCGGGAATATTACACCCGTGCTATGGAGAGCTTGGAGGCTGTTTCTGTGGCCGAAGAAAAAAAGAAAGAATTGAAGAGTCTGATGAAACATCTGATGTATCGGGAGATGTAAATAAAGAATTGCCGGATGCCTTATAGACGATTACCAAATACAGATCAAGCCCGGATACGAGCGCTGAAGGCAGCGGTTGGTAAGGGTGATGTGTACAATGTGAGCGAGTTGGCTATTACTTTGAAATCTTTGGCTGAAGCAAGGAACTTTCTTTCGAAGTTTGAAATTGCTCATAATTATTACGTTCAGTGCTATAATAATCAGGTAAAGGAGAGTCCGAGACATCAGGCGAATGTAAAAATGGCCCGTTTATATATTTCTCATTTTATTCAGGTTTTGAATCTGTCCGTGCTCCGTTCGGAAATTAAATCGGTTCACAAAAAACTTTATGATCTGCCGATAGATAATGCTACGGTTCCGGATTTGGCATCTGAAGCGGCGATGGTAGATTGGGGAAAGAGAATTATAGAGGGGGAGAGGAGGAGAACTTCACAAGGTGGGGTGCCTATTTATAACCCTACTATTGCTAAAGTGAAAGTGCATTATGATATTTTTGTCGATAGTTATGAGAAACAAAGGGCATTGCAGGCATTGACCAACCGCAGTTTGGAGGAATTGTCTTCCATGCGTGCCCGTGCGGACGAGTTGATATTGGATATTTGGAACCAAGTGGAAGAAAAGTTCCAGAATGTATTTCCTAACGAAGCCCGCTTGGATAAATGTCGTGATTATGGACTCATTTATTATTATCGGACGGGAGAAAAACAATCGGAATAAATTAGATTAATTATGCTTGTCGATTCTCATTCACATCTTTTTCTGGAAGAGTTTGCAGATGATCTTCCTCAGGTTATGCAACGTGCCCGTGAGGCGGGTGTTACTCATATTTTTATGCCCAATATCGATAGTACCACGATTGAATCTTTGCTTTCGGTGTGTGCGGCTTACAAAGAATTTTGTTTCCCGATGATAGGATTGCACCCTACTTCTGTGAACGAAAATTATAAAAAGGAATTGGATATTGTTGCCGGACAGTTAGCATCCTCCAATGGATATGTGGCAATTGGTGAGATTGGCCTGGATCTCTATTGGGATAAGACCTTTTTGAGAGAACAGCTTTTGGCTTTTGAAAAACAGGTCGAATGGGCATTAGAGTATCACTTACCTATTGTAATTCATACCCGTGAGGCTTTTGATTATATATATAAGGTATTGCAGCCCTATAAAGAAACAGGGTTGACCGGGATTTTTCATAGTTTCACCGGCACTTCGGAAGAAGCTGCCAAACTGCTCGATTTCCCAGGTTTTATGATTGGGATAAATGGAGTGGTTACTTTTAAAAAATCTCAATTACCTGAAGTCTTAAAAGATGTACCATTGGCACGTATTGTTTTAGAGACCGATTCTCCTTACCTGACTCCTGTGCCTAACCGTGGAAAAAGGAATGAAAGTGCCCGTTTGAAAGATACCTTAATTAAGGTTGCGGAAATTTATCGGGAGTCTCCGGAAGTGGTTGCTGAAGCCACCTCTGAAAACGCTTTAAAAGTGTTTGGAATGGGCAAATAAGTTTCTAAAGGTTTTAAAATATATTAATTTGGAGTGTTTCTTTAAGATAAAAAAGGGATAATGCTTTAGAAGAAGAAAAAAAAGGATACATTTGTAGCTGAAAACGCTCAAACCCGTTTAGGGAGAGATGCTCGAGTGGTTGAAGAGGCACGCCTGGAAAGCGTGTATACGCCA
>ENA-ORTP01000838-ORTP01000838.1-human-gut-metagenome-genome-assembly--contig:-NODE-838-length-35811-cov-14.239708_pt1 | contig 35811 bp, 30 predicted proteins | sample MGYA00241913_ERZ509190 | MGnify/ENA primary metagenome ERZ509190 (study PRJEB26280, sample SAMEA2338839) | human gut metagenome | biome: human gut; feature: human-associated habitat; material: faeces...
TACCTTAACCCACCGTCTAAAGCCAGTGGGATTGCGGTAGCCTTTTTTCAAAATATTGTTTTTTTGTCCTTATATAGTAGTTTTTTGTCTTATTTCTAATAATTTATATAAAAGAACAAAAAAATTCTTTCTTTTTTTATTTATTCTTGACAAAGTTTGTTTCATGGAAAATATTTTTATATAAAACAAAAAAAAGCTTCGAAAAGCCCATGTATTTCCTTGCACTTTTCGAAGCTCACCCGTTCTATTTTTATTGTTTTATCAAACTTAGCCCATCATCAGATATCCAAAGTATGCGGCGTAACACACCAGCATGATAATTCCATGACTTCTTACCAGCTTTTTCTTTCCTGCCACACAGACAAGAAGCAGCACACCTGCGCCAATGGCAACTGCCGTATCAATCACAAAATTCGGCGCAAACTCAACCGGAAGAATCAAAGCTGCCGTTCCCACAACAAAGAGAATATTGAAAATATTGCTTCCTACGATATTTCCGATTGCAATATCTGCCTTTCCCTTGATTGCTGCAGAAACAGAGGTAAACAGCTCCGGAAGAGAAGTTCCAAGAGCCACAATCGTCAGGCCGATAAAACGCTCGCTTAAGCCTGCTGCCTTTGCAATGGCTGTTGCTGCATCTACAGTCACATCACTTCCCAGAACAATCAGCACCAGTCCCACAATCGACAGAAGCACCAGCTTCCAGAAGGGCTTCGACTCCTCTGTTTCAACAACCTCCTGTTTATCCCGCATTGCCATTACAAAAAGATAACCCAGGTACATTAAAAACAGAACCCAAAGAATCACGCCTTCCATAAAGCTTACCTGGTTTCCCGTATAACCCAGAGCCAGAAGCACTGCTGTTATAAACAGCATCCAGGGAATCTCATAGCGGATAGTGGACTTTGCCACAGCCACAGAAACAATCGCAGAAGTAATTCCAAGAATAATCAAAATATTTAAAATATTACTTCCCACAATGTTTCCGATTGTAATCTCTGCGCTGCCCTTCAGGGCTGCAGTAATACTGACTGCCGCCTCCGGCGCGCTGGTTCCCATTGCCACAATCGTCAGACCAATCACCAGCTGAGGTACGCCAAGCTTATCTGCGATACCGGAAGAACCGTCTACAAACCAGTCGGCGCCTTTTACCAGCATAAAAAATCCCAGTGCAAGCAGCAATAATTGAATTACCATTTCCATATCATTTCCTCCTCGTTTTCCATCGAATTATCTGGTTTCTGCGACAGAGTTCTCTTTCTCCTCAAGGCGTTCCCCGCGGAGCGTTTTTTTTATTTCGTAGAAATGAAAAAGAAGCTCGCTCGCGGGCTTCTCCGCCTGCGGCGGGTCGCTTCTGCGACAAAATTCTCTACCGCCGCATGGCGATCCTCGCGGAGCGTTTTTTATTTCGTAGAAATAAAAAAAGCGAGTCCTCTGCCGGAATCAAACTGGCAGCACTGCTGTGCAGTGCCCCGCGTTTTCTTCCAACAAAAGTCTCGCTGCTTCGTTACGAACCGGAGCTTCCTTTCAATTCTCAGGATAACTCGTACTGACGGCTTCGCAAACACCTGAAATCAGGTGCCAACTACTCCCTTTTCTATGTCTAACACTATACCAGAATTTTCTTCTTCTGGCTACACCCGTCTCTGCTTTTTAACGTTTTCTTAACGTATCATTACAGACCTTCCACCTCAACCAGATTGGTGTGCTGCGGGTTGCCCTTTGCATACGGTGTCGGATGCAGAGAAGTCAGCACATTGATGGAGCCGCCCAGATCCGTTCCCGTTTCATCAGGACGATACCAGGCCCCCTGAGACAGGGCTGTAACTCCCGGCATAATCCGATCTGTAACTTTCACAGGAATCCGGATCTGTCCCCGGTCATTTCTCACCAGAACCATCTGACCGTCCTTCAGTCCCCGTACCGCAGCATCCTCTGCATGCATCCAGAGCTGCTGGGGATCCAGACGGTGCATGGCTCTGTTATTGTCATGAATACTGTGACAGCGGCGTTTTGTATGCCATCCAATCAGCTGAAGAGGATATTTTTCCTTCAGAGGATCCGAAGGTCCCTCCGGCGGCTCCACATACCGGGGAATTGCCGGAACAAACTCCCTGTATCTGGTTTCATAAATCTTTCTGGAGAAAATCTCAATCTTTCCGCTCTCCGTCGGAAAAGGATAATGCTCCGGATCCTGCCGTTCTTTTTCAAAGGCAATCACAGGCTCTGTTTTTTTGTAGCGGTAAATGCCTTCCCTCTTCAGGATTTCAAACTCCGGAAGCTCTGTCTCCTTTTCCCTCAGCCGGTTATAGCAGTATTCCAGCCACTGTCCGGCTGTCCGCCCCTGAGTAAACTCCTCCCAGAGCCCCAGCCGCTTTGCCACCTCAGAGAGCCATTCATACTCCTCTTTTCCCTCATACAGCGGTTCTATGACCTTATTATTAAAGCCGACAAAATTCCCCGTCTGCCACGGCATAGTAATGTTTTCACATTCAAACATGGAAACTCCCGGAAGGAGTATATCTGCAAATTTTGCGCTGGCAGTCATGAACAAATCACTGCAGACAATAAACTCACACTTACAGGTATCCTTTAAAATCGCTGCTGTTCTGTTAATATCACTGTGCTGGTTAATCAGCGTATTTCCGGCCAGGTTCAGAATCATTTTAATATCGCTGGAAAGATGTATCTCTTCCGGTTCGGCTTCTCTCCGGAAAGTCTTCTCCCCGTCAAACTCCATACCCGGTTCTCTTCCTGCCCCGTTTCCACAGGAAACACCGTCCAGCCCGTTCATCTCATGTCCCCGCTCAACTGCCTCTGTCCACAGAAATACAGGAATTTTCATGGGATAAGGATTTTCCGGCATGGGAAATACCGGATCCGCATGACGGGTACAGTCTGCCACTCCGCTGGCCCAGCCGCCGCTGATTCCTACGTTTCCTGTCATGCAGGCCAGAAGAATCGCTCCCCGGGCGCTCTGCTCTCCGCAGGCATGACGCTGGGCTCCATACCCCTGTATCAGCGCCCCCGGCCTTGCCGTGGCATACCGGACTGCCAGACTGCGGATAGTTTCAGCCGGAACCCCGGTGATTTTCTCAGCCCATTTTGGCGTTTTTTCAACTCCGTCCTTCTCCCCTGTCAGCCAGGATAAATAACACTCTGACGGATCCACGCCATCCGGCATATGTTCTTTATCAAAACCCAGACAGCATCGAGCCAGAAACTCCTGATCCTGAAGTCCTTCCTTCACAATCACATAGGCCATAGCGTCCATCAATGCGCTGTCTGTGGCAGGACGAAGAGGAATCCACTCTGCATCCAGCTGCAGCACAGTATCATTTTTCCGCGGATCAATAACAACAATCGGAATCCCCTTTTCCTTTGCCTTCTTTAAATAAAACATGGAATCGCTGTCAAATTTCGTTTCCGCAGGATTATGTCCCCAGAGAAGAATCAAATTGGAGTTCAGCCAGTCCTCTCTGCTGTTGCCTGTTTCACAGGTACCATACATCAGCGGCGTTGCCTGACGGATACAGGCTGTACTGTAAGAATTGTAATAATCCAGAAATCCGCCGTCCAGGCTTAACAGACGTTTCGCCAGCTGATTTCCCCGGAACAGAGCGCTCACTCCTGTCGCATAATTAACATATCTGGAACCGGGGCCGTAGGTATCGCGGATACGAATCCATTCTCCGGCAATCGTATCAATTGCCTCCTGCCAGGAAATCCGTTCAAACTTTCCTTCTCCCCGTTTGCCAGTCCGCTTCATGGGATACTTCAGCCGATCCTCGCCTAAAAATGTTTTATGATAGTTCATTCCCCTGACACAGGCCGTCATGGGAAATTCACAGCCGGCGGCTTCCGCCTCTTCCAGATTTTCCGTTGTCAGCCGCTTAATTTGTCCGTCCTCCACATGGGCATGAATCAGACAGCGTCCTCCGCAGTTATTGCGTCCCGTTGTGTGAATAATCATTCTGCCTTTCCTTTCTTTTCTCCCAGCTCCTCTTCCTTCATCTTCAGAAACTCAGGAAAACAGGAAAATATCTCATGCTCCGGCAAATGGGAAAAGGTCATGGTCTTTCCTGTTTCCGGATGGGTAAACGTCAGCTTCCAGGCAGCCAGGGCAATCTGCTTCCTGCCCATCCGCCCGCTGTTTGTCTTTTCTCCGGCCGCCGGGCCGCTGCCCCGCTCTGTGCAGGCCATTTTTTGATTCATGTCCGCTGCCAAATCCGTTCCTCCAGACTGCGGATGATAGCGGTTATCTCCCCATAAAGGCAAACCATGTCCGGCCATCTGCACCCGAATCTGATGATGACGGCCTGTAAGCAGCTGAATTTCCGCCAATGTCAGAGTTCCATAGGGATCAATCTCCCTTGTTTCCACTGCCCGGAAGATTAATTCCGCAGGTTTTCCACCTTTTATCCCCTTATCCACAATTTTTGACGTGTTGGATTTTTCATCTTTCAACAAATAATCCACATATTTATCCACATTATCCACAGGTTTTCCACAGACCACTGTAAGATATTTTTTTGACATTTTCCCGGAAGCAACCTGTGCACTTAACGCAGCTGCGGCCTTTTTCGTCTTGGCATAAACCATAACTCCGCTCACAGGCTTATCCAATCTGTGGATAACTCCCACATAGGGTTCGCCTGATTTTGGGGAAAACTTGTGTATATGACGCCGGATCTCGCTTACCATATCCGCACCAAATCCACGGCTGGACTGAGATTCCAGCCCAACCGGCTTCCAAACCACAATCAAATCCCTATCTTCATATAATACTTTCAGCATAGTATTTTCCTTTCCATTCGCGGCGGCATCCTTTGCAATAAATTTTTTCTTCAGACTTGCATTTTTCTCCCGCAAGGTGTATAGTATATAAAATGATATAACATAGTTTTCAAAACTACATATAATAGTATTGATTATAATATAAAAGGAGTGATTTCTATGACACTGAAAATCAAAGATCCGGGAAGCGCCCTGACTCATTTTATTGCCATGATTCTGGCTCTGGGGGCATCATCCCCCCTGATTATCAAGGCAGCCCGGACTCCCGGATATACCCATGTGCTCCCGCTGGCTATTTTTATTACCAGCATGATCCTGCTGTATGCAGCCAGCACCATTTATCATACTCTGGACATTTCACCAAAGGTAAACCAGATTCTCAGAAAGGTTGACCACATGATGATTTTCATTCTGATTGCCGGAACCTATACCCCTGTGTGCGTCCTCGTTCTGGGTGACAAAACCGGCTGGTCCCTTCTGGCTCTCGTATGGGGAATCGCCATTGCAGGCATGATCATCAATGCCCTCTGGATCACCTGCCCCAAATGGGTTTCTTCCCTTATCTATATTGCCATGGGATGGGTTTGTGTTCTGGCCTTTGGAAAAATCACTGCCGCGCTTCCCAAAAGCGCCTTTATCTGGCTTCTGACCGGGGGTATCATCTACACTGCAGGAGGGATTATTTACGCCCTGAAGCTGCCGATTTTTAATGCCAGATTCAAATATTTCGGCTCCCATGAAATTTTTCATCTTTTCGTCATGGGAGGCAGCCTCTGTCATTATATTATGATGTACGCCTTTGTCGCCTGACCGCCTTCTCGCCCCGGCAGTTCTTCTCAGAAAGACTGCCGGGATTCTATCAGTTTCAGCTTCTCTGCCCTGCTCAGCTGCTTCACCGCCCATTCCCTCTGCATGGCCTGCTGCTTTGTATCAAAAACCTCCCAGTAAACCAGAGCTACCGGACGGCGGCTTTTTGTATATTTCGCTCCTTTTCCCGCATTGTGGGCCTCCACCCGCGCTTCCAGATGATTCGTCCATCCGCAGTAAAGACTCCCGTCCGCGCAGCGAAGCAAATACATATAATTCTTTTCTTCCTGATTCTCACTGACCATCTTCCTGATTTCCATTCTCCTGTCAAGTTCTCTTTCCGCCTTAGCTGCAGCTCATTCCTGTCCCTTCACCCCTCCTAAAACCGGAAATAAATAAAGGGATTGTAGCCGCTGGCCATCATCTCACAGACGGAAAGGAAAAATAAAACAGCCAGGGCCCCGTCAGCCAAAACCCCCAGCCCCTTCTTCTCCATTTTTTCACGCAGCGCTCCGAAAAAGGGCGTACAGAACAAAAGAGAAATCACAAACTGCAGAATAAATTTCTTTCCGGTAACCAGCTCTGCCAGTTCCCGATCCAGACTTCCCATCAGACAGCCGGAAAACATATCACGCAGATACCACAGTGCCTTTTCCATCGTATCCGCCCGGAAAAACACCCAGCCGATTTCCACAGTCAGCAGCGTATAGATATGGCGGAATATCGAAGGAATCCGTTCCAGAACCTTTCTCAGCCACAGCTTTTCCAGAATCAGGAAAAAGGCAAAATAAAGTCCCCAGAAGAGAAAATTCCAGCTTGCCCCATGCCAGATGCCCGTCAGAGCAAATACAATCAGAAAATTCCGGCAGTTTTTCGCCAGACTGCACCGGCTTCCTCCCAAAGGAATATACACATAATCACGAAACCATGTTGAAAGAGAAATATGCCATCTCCGCCAGAATTCACTGATGCTTTCAGAAAGATACGGATGATTGAAATTCTCCAGGAAACGAAAGCCGAAAATCCTTCCCAGACCAATCGCCATATCAGAATACGCCCAGAAATCCAGATAAATCTGAAGTCCGTAGCAGATAATGCCAATCCATCCATAGATCATTCCCATTCCAGGTTTCAGTCCGAAAGCCAGATCTGCCGCTTTTCCTACTGCATTAGCCAGCAGGATTTTTTTCACAAAGCCTGCCATAAACCGGAAGGTTCCCTCATAAACATCCTCTGCCCTTACCTGTCTGCTGCCGATTTCCCTTGCCACATCAATATAGCGGACAATCGGACCTGCAATCAGCTGGGGAAAGAGCATAATATACAGGGCCAAATCCAGGATATTCCTCTGCACCTCCACCTTATCCTGATAAACATCAATCAGGTATGACATAATCTGAAAGGTAAAGAAAGAAATTCCAATAGGAAGAACAATATTGGGGACCGGAGACTCCACGGTTCTTCCAAGGAGAGTACCGGCCAGCCATGCTGCCGTATCCCCCAAAAGATTCAGATACTTAAATACAATCAGAACTCCCAGGTTCCAGCCAATCCCCAGCCAGAATATCATCCGGCGTCTGACACTGGCTTTTTTCCTGTCATCTGCTTCTCTTTCCTTCTCCATCAAAAGGCCTGCTCCCCAGTTTACCACAACAGAAACTGCCAGAAGACCCAGATAATTCAGCCCGCCGTACCCGTAAAAACACACAGAGCAAAACAAAAGCACTGCATTTTTCACCCGGATGCTGCGTGTCAGAGATGCAGCCCCGTAAAGCGCCAGGGTACAGGGCAGAAACATAAATAAAAATACCGGTGATGAAAATACCATGTTATTTCCCTACTCTTCCCGTAAAATTTCCGGATGCTCCAGAACATAGTCAATAAAACCAAAGCTCATATCAGAAACTGCCGTTTCATTCACCTCCAGCACTACCAGATCAATATCCCGCAGATATTCTCTCATATCCGCCTCCTCATAGCTGGAAAATTCCTTCACCTGTCCGAATTCTTCTGTAAAAATCTGCCGGTTCTCCATCGAAACATTTTTTCCGAAATAATGATTCTGAATCAGACAGGAAAGGCTCTGTCCCATGAAGCTTCCTCCCCTGCACAGAAAACCGGGCGCGTCTGTCTCCTCATCAGTAATCTCAATCACCGGTTCATAATACTGATCATACGGCTTCCCAATCGTATTGAACACCTCAAAGGAATCTGCATCCGGATATACCGGATTTTCGCAGGGAACAGCTGTAATGGTCATTTCCGAAAGATTATAACCGCTTTCCTCCTCCAGAAACTCCCCGAAAGCCGCCCCTGTCATATTGCCCACATATACAGACCAGTGAAGTCCTGTCCGGTAGAACAGAGGAACCCGGCTGTCAAATTCTGACTTATGCTCATCCAGATACCGGATACTGTCAAAATACCGGATTCCGCTTCCGGACAGCGCCTCCGTCAAAAGCTCATAATTTCCTTCCTTTCTCGGCGGCGCCATCGCCTTGTCCACCCAGGGAAGCTGATCCTCCGTATAGCGAATCTTACAGGGTGTAATAAACACATACATCTGCTTTCCTGCATCCTCCAGAAGAACCTGGAGACGCTCCAGCTTCTCCACCAGCTCATTTGCCCCTTCCCTTGAAACAGGCGCAAAATACTGCAGATAATAGCTGACATTTTCCCAGCTGAAAAGATTCTTATCCCTGCTCATGCTGTAATTAATGTTTGATACCGTATCCAGCAAAGAAAAAGTAATCTCATTGCGAAGCCGGACCATAAAAGGCTTTCCCGGCAGATGCTGCTGCACATAAGCCTCAAATTCCGTCTGTGCCTGACCGTCTAACAGCTTCTGAGCTGTAATTTCCGGAAAACCGGTCTGATTTTCCACTCCGCTGAACCGGAATTTGTCATCTGTTCCTTTTAAAATCAACGGAGACAGCATCACAGCTGCGGCGGCTGCCGGAAGCAAAAATAATCGAATTGATTTCACGTTCTTTTCTTCTTTCTTCAAAAATAAACCGGCGAAGACTGAGCCTCCGCCTGCCAGGACCGCACCATGCGGCAAAACTCTTCCAATACGAAATAATCCTACCACACCATCAAAAAAAAGAAAAGAGCAATCCGCTCAGCATCTATGTAGCAGCGCCGTGTCTGCGCACGATCACCTGCGCTGCTCAGGCATTGCCTGAATCTATAGAAAGCATCAGCTGAATGCGGATTGCCATACTGTATCATATGATTATTTTCCCCGGTGGTTCCTGTTTCGGGCAGTCAAATGACGAAACTTCTTTCCCCCTTCTCCGGCTCTTCTACCGGACGATCTCCTTCACCAGAATCAGGCTGTCTCCCGGATGAAGCTCCTCTGAGGTCAGTCCGTTGGTTTCCATTATATGATCTGCTGTTGTGCGAAACCTCTTTGCAATATCCCACAGACTGTCTTTTTCCTGCACCACATACCCGACAATGCCCGGCGCCTCCTTTAATCTCCTTCTGTCAAGAGGTGCTGTCTGTGCCTGAAGAATTACCGGCTGGCATACCGGCTGCAGAACCAGCAGTTCCAGCAAAAGAACCGCCTTAATTTCCACTGTATCTCCTCCGGCCATCACAGCCGTCAGCTGCTCCACTCCCTGCTCCAGATACCAGACACTGTCCTTTGTAATTCCCGGAGCCTCTGCATCATAATGAAACGGCAGAAGCTCTGTTACAGACTGAACAGGACAGCTGTCATCATCTGTAAGATACAAAAGCTTCACCTCCAGAACTCCGTCCAGGGAGAGCATATCCTCCCCGGCTTCCGCCTGATCCAGCTTCACCAGACCGCTGCTGTGGCAGATCTGCAGCACCCGCTGCTCTCCCGGCAGCTGTATCTTCTCCGATATTTTGCATTTTCCTGCATTCCGGGTTAAAATCTGATCAAAACAGGCCTCCCCTGTTTCCACTGTCAGTTCCCGGTTTACCCCATACATATCACTGAGAATTTCCAGCGGCTTCTCCTCATACAGGCGGATATCCAGCTCGATCACCGCATCCAGATCCAGCTCCCTCATTTCGCCGTCATAATCCGGTTTTTCCTCCATGCTTTTATGAATCAGGCGCAAATCAATAGCCGGAATCATTTCCTCAACCGCTCCTGCCATCTCCACCTCGCCGGAAAAAGGAATACTCTCCTCCAGCCACTGAACCGTCTCGCTTTCTCCCTCTCCCTCATAAATCAAAAAGACCAGCAGTGTTCCTTCCAGCCGTATTTTTCCGTCCAGGGGTCGGGCCAGCGCGCCGCTGAGCCGCATTTCCATCCATAAAATCCGCCCAATGGCAGGCTTGCTTCCAGAAAGAGTCATCTCCTCCTTCACCCGGTAGGTATCCTTTCTCCGAAGGGCAATCGCCGCTGCATTCACAGCTCTTGTCTTCGTTTCAATCTGCGGAACCGTCAGTTCGCCGGAACCGTCATCCTCCTTTTGCAGAGTTCCAAGCTCTACCGCTGCCTCTGTATCAAACAGCGCCTCCACCCGTACCTCCAGCGTCACTACAGCCTGAATACTCAGCTTTCTGGAATTGATAATTCCTGCGTTTAAATCCTCCATTTTCCAGGAAACACTCACATAATCCCGTTCCTCCAGCCCCGGCACATTCACCGTTTCCTCAAAAGGAATCAGACCGCCAAGAGTCTGAAGGCCCCCCTCTTCCTTCCGGTACAGCACATGAAAATCCAGTTTTCCCCGAACCGTTACCTTCTCGCTCTGAACTCTGGCCGGTTCCAGCTGCACCTCGCCCGAGTCCAGAATCACCTGAGCAATGTCGCTCATAGTATCAGGCACAATAAAATCATCATCAAGAGTTACCTGGGTATCCACCTGGGTTTTCCACCGATTCATATGTATGTTTTTTTTCACCAGCTCCAGCATAAAAAAAGCACCCACCTTACCTTCCGGATTTGACCCTGCGGCAATCCGCCGCCGGAATCATCTTCTACAGAAAGTTTATGTGAATGCTTTTCAAATTATGAACTACCGGTCATACTCTTCCAGAAAGTGATGCCGTTTTCCATCTTTTACATAACCAATGCAGGCATCCAGATTCACATTCTCCACGCTCTTGAAAATATTCGTTTCAATGTGAGGATTAACCTGCCGGAAATGCCGGATCAGCTCCTTCATCTCCTGCCGCTTGGAAGAATGAACCTCCTCCTCCAACGCCCTCTCCCGGGCAATCCGCTCTGTAAACCGGCAGGCGCACTGGAGAAAACGCAGATGGTTATACTCTTTCCAGGCCAGAATATCCTGCTCCTTCACCAGATACAGAGGGCGGATCAGCTCCATTCCTTCAAAATTCGTGCTGTGAAGCTTCGGCATCATCGTATTCACCTGCGCTCCGTACAGCATACTCATAAGTATCGTTTCAATTACATCGTCAAAATGATGGCCCAGAGCAATTTTATTGCAGCCCAGCTCCCTGGCATTGGCATAAAGATTGCCCCTGCGCATCCGCGCGCACAGATAACAGGGAGAACCGCCTGCATCTACTACTGTCTCAAAAATATCCGATTCAAAAATCGTAACCGGAATTCCCAGAAGCTTTGCATTCTCCTCAATCAGCTGGCGGTTTGCCGGGTGGTATCCCGGATCCATCACAAGAAACTTCAGTCCGAATTCCATTTTCCCGTGGCGGAGAATCTCCTGCATACACTTTGCCAGAAGCATCGAATCCTTTCCGCCGGAAATGCAGACTGCAATATTGTCCCCTTCCTGAATCATATCATATTCATTAAGCGCTTTTACAAAGGGACGCCAGATTTCCTTACGGAAACGTTTAATAATGCTGCGCTCAATTTCCACTGTACGGGGATCAGACACCTTTCTTTTCCTCCAGTTCCGCAGTCAGTCTTCTGATCTCATTCTCCAGTTCCTTCACCCGCTCCTCCATTTTGCAGAAATGCTCCAGAGTCATGGGCTTCTCCTTATGAGCCACCGGAACACCGGCTACCTTTACCGGACGGGCCGGGACTCCCACAGCCGTGGTATCATTTTCCAGAGGCTTTAAAAGCACCGCATTTGCCGCAATGGTGCAGTTATCGCCCACCTCAAATGCGCCCAGAATCTTAGCGCCGGATCCAACCGTTACATTCTTTCCCAGAGTAGGATGACGCTTGCCTTTGTTCAAACCTACACCACCCAGGGTCACTCCCTGATAAATCGTACAGTTATCACCTACCACTGTCGTTTCTCCAATCACCACTCCGCAGCCGTGGTCAATCAGAATTCCATGTCCCATCTCCGCACCCGGATGAATCTCAATCAGCGTAAAAAAACGGGCAATCTGAGAAATCAGACGAGCTATAAAAAACATCCGATGCTTATAAAACCAGTGAGCAAACCGATGCCAGATCAAAGCATGAACTCCCTGGTACAGCAAAAGAACCTCCAGGGCACTGCGGGCGGCCGGGTCCCGCTCCTGGACAGCCTTAACATCCAGCCAGATATCCTTCAAAATCATAGTTAACACCTTATCCTTCTTTTCAGGCAGACCCAGCCGGCTTCCTTCCTCGCCCCACCAGAGAAACCCTTTGCAGAAATTCTCTGTCTGAATGGGAAGCGCTGAAAAAAGCCGGCTTTCCGGTCACATCATCATTATTTATGAACAGTTCTAATTTACCATATGTCCGCAGATCTGCCAAGTGAAATTTATTTCAGGAATCTACAGATATCTTCTGAAAACACAGATTCCCTCAACCTGTCAAAAAGAAGGCACTTCGCCATGATTTACTGAAAAATCACCGGATTCTCCAGGTATTCTGTTTGAATTACCAGAAACGGATAGGATTTTTCTGCGCCAACCTCTTCTCCCTTCTGAGGTCCCAGCAATTCCGTATCCACCACAATTGAATTTTCCGTCAGGTACAGTTCCCGTACAGCAATGCTGTACCCTCCTGTAGCCTGTTCTCCATATCCTACTGCTATGTAAAGCCCCTGATCATTGCTGTAGGTCAGTTTAAACGGCGCTGCCTTCTTCTCTGCAACCAGCTTTGCAAGCTCTTCCGGAAGTTCCGCCTCGCTTACCACAGTAAATTCCAGATCCCTTACCTTATCCTGATCCGCTTTTTCCACACTGCAGCCCGTCAGAAACCTTGCCATAAATGCCCACAGAAACAAAGCTGCAGTCAGAAAAACCTTTCCCTTCCGCCTTTTGTCCATAAATCAGCCTCCCTATTGCTATGATTACTTATAATCTATTCACAGGTCAAACGGGTTTATGCATTTTTTTACAAAATCCAATGGCGGAAGGATTCTTTTAATTCATCGGATCCTCCTCCCGGCTGCAGATGGCCAGCCGGTGCTGATACTTTTCCTTTGTGGCCATACCGCCGCGAATATGGCGTTCCGACTTGTTAATATTTAAAATCACCCTTGCTCTGGCGGCCAGAGCCGGATTGATGTGTTCCAGGCGCTCGGTTACGTCTTTATGTACCGTACTCTTACTGATTCCAAACTTCTTTGCTGTCTGCCGTACTGTTGCATGATGCTCAATAATATAATTGGCAATGGCTGCCGCCCGCTCCTCAATGTAATCCTTCATGGGCTTTCCCCTGAATATGTTTTTTACATTGTATGAGCCAGCGTCAGACATCTATGACAAAAACAGACGTCCTTACTTCATCGCCGTAAAACGCAGAGACAGGCAGCTGAGTCCGCCGTCGATCTTCCGGAATTCTGAGGTGTCCACCAGAATCACTTCATAGCCCATTTCCTTTACCAGCTTCTCCACAGTCGGATAACCGGCCGGCACAAGTACCTTGTCATTCACCCAGATGCAATTGGCCGCATAAGCCTCATTTTCCGGAATCTCATAGCGATTATAAGAAGCAAACTCTGCTTTATCCTTAAACTCCCCGGAAACCAGCATATTGTTGTTCTCCAGATAGTTGACTCCTGTCTTTAAATGAAGCACCTTTTCCAGGGGCACCTCCACAACCGTATAGCCATATTTTGCCAGAATTTCAGAAAACTGGCGGATTCCCTCCTCATTCGTTCTCGCAGAACGGCCAATGTAAAAGGTATCTCCCACCATCATTACATCTCCGCCCTCCATAGTACCGGGAGACTGAATATACTCAATGCACTCGTCCGGATAAAACTGTTTGATAACCGGAATCATCGCTTCCGTCTCCTTTGTCCGGGTAGCTGCGCCGGGATTGGAAATTACCGCGCACTTTTTCGTCAGAACTGCCGTATCCTCTACAAAACAGCTGTCCGGAAAATTTTCATCTGCAGGAAGCACAGTCACCTCCACGCCACACTTCTTCAATGCTGTGATATAGCTTTCATGCTGCTTCAGCGCCTTCTCGTAATCCGGCTTTCCCAGCTCCGGAGCAGAAGTAATTCCTTCTGTAACAGCCTTACACGGTGTTTTTACAATCACATTCTTAAACATAATCTTTCCCCTTTTCTCTTACAATTTTAATATTCACAAATATTTTTTCATCTGTTCTTACAGCAGCCAGACTTTTTTCTATTTGCAGCGATTTCAGCCCATCTCCTCTGCTGCCCTGTCTGTCATAACATCTTCGACAAAAATTCCTTCAGGCGCGGATTCTGAGGATTTGAAAACAACTCCTCCGGCGTGTTCTGCTCCTTGATCTGTCCCTCGTCCACAAACATAACCCTTGTAGCCACTTCTCTGGCAAATCCCATTTCATGAGTCACAATCACCATGGTCATGCCCTCATCTGCCAGTTCGCGAATCAAATCCAGCACCTCTCCCACCATTTCCGGATCCAAAGCAGAAGTCGGCTCATCAAACAGCATAACCTCCGGATTCATGGCAAGCGCCCGGACAATGGCAATCCTCTGCTTCTGACCGCCTGACAGCATAGCCGGATAAGTATCCGCCTTATCAAGAAGACCGATTCGATCCAGCAGACGTCTTGCATTCTCCTCCGCTTCTTTTCTGGTCTGCAGCTTCAAATGAACAGGAGCCAGAATAATATTTTCCAGAACAGTCAGATGAGGAAACAGATTAAAATGCTGGAAAACCATTCCCATTTTCTGACGCATTCTATCAATATCCACATTCACATCTGTCATATTCACGCCGTCAAACCAGATTTCCCCCTCTGTAGGTATTTCCAGTAGATTCAGACAGCGAAGAAACGTACTTTTTCCGGAACCGGAAGGTCCGATTACCGCAATCTTTTCTCCCTGGGAAATATGCTCGGTAATGCCCTTCAGCACCGACAGTTCCCCAAATTGCTTTTTCAGATTTTTAACCTCTATCACTTCTCGCCAACCTCTTTTCTAATTTTGAAACACCTGATGAAAGGCCGTATACCAACAGGAAATAAATCAGCGCCACTGCCAGAAGCGGAAAATAAGGCTGCATCGTGCGGCTGCGCACCAAATCGCTGGCCCGTGTCAGATCCACAACTGCAATCAATCCCACAATCGATGTTTCCTTCAAAACAGCAATGGCTTCATTACACAGTGCCGGAAGAATATTCTTCAAAGCCTGCGGCAAAATAATCAGCCGCATGGCATCCACCCGGTTCAGTCCCAGAGAACGTCCTGCCTCCATCTGACCGCCGTCCACTGACTGAATTCCTGCACGGATTACCTCTGACACATAAGCGCCGGAATTCAGACCAAAGGCAACAATAGCAACCACCATTCCATCTGATACGCCTCGAAGAACAATAAATGCCATAATCATCAGCTGAATCGCCAGCGGCGTACCGCGAATCACAGCCACATAGGCCGCCATCAAACGGTCTATGACTCCAATCACCACACTTCCAAACGTCCTTTTCTTTCTCGGATCCTTCTGGGACGCCATATACCGGAATACTGCAATCACCACACCAATCAGAATACCGATAGCTGCTGCAGCCAGTGTAATGACCATGGTATTAATAAAGCCCTTCAGAAAAATCTTCCAGCGGTTATCTACAATAAACGCCTTTTGAAACTGAGATAAAAAGCTCTCAAACAAACTCATATTCTGCCTCCTGAAATCCCCGGTTACTGCTCAAGCAAAGATGCCAGTTCTTTGTGCTTTTCAATACTTGCTTCAATGCTTCCATCCTCTACCATAGGCTTAATCACTTCATTAATTGCCTTTACCAGTTCTGTGTTGGACTTCTTTACGCCAATACCATACTCCTCTGTTGTAGAAGAACCATCCGCATATTTCGCCTCAAAACACTTTAATCCTTCATTCACCGCACAGAAATTCTGCGCTGCAAGAAGATCCAGCATCACTGCATCTACATCTCCCTTCTGAAGAGCAAGACATCCCTCTGTCAGATTTTTATACTGCACCACTTCCGCTCCCGTATCCTTCAGGCATCCATCCGCAATTTCATCAGAAACAAGGAAATCACCTGTAGTGCCCAGATGAACAGCAACCTTCTTCCCTGCCAGATCCTCGATATTCTTTACAGAATCATCCGTCTCATTCACAATAATATACTGGGTTGATTTTGTATACGGATCCGAAAATGCCATCTGCTCTTTTCTCTCATCCGTAATCGTCATAGCTGCAATCACAATATCCGCCTTGCCATTGTCAAGATACTGGGGAAGAGTATCAAAAGCCGCGTTAATAATCTCCAGCTCCACTCCCCACTGATCCGCAATCGCCTGAGCCAAATCAATGTCTGATCCTACCGGTGTATCTGTATCAGCAATATACTCAAACGGTGCCCATGCCGCATCCGTGGCCATCACCAGTTTCCCGGCCTTTTTAATATCATCCACAGTTTTACTTTCATTTCCTGCTCCGCATCCTGCCAGAGAAGCTGCCATCATCATACCAAGTACCAATGCCATCGTTTTTTTCATAATATTCTCTCCCTCATTCCATTTTCTGCTGTATATTCTTACACTTTTTTGTGTGTTTACGCAAGATTATACATTTATTATGCACTGATGTCAAGTATTTTTCATTAAATATTCACTTTATTTAATAATATAGAATATTTATGCATGCATATTTCTAAAATCCAACACAAAACAGGACAGATTTTCCTGCCCGCCTTCCTGTCTTTTATGCTATACTGTTCATAAGATACAAAAGTAAATCATTCCAGAAAACAAATTATAAGAAAAGGATTCCTGTACATATGCCGATAAAAAAGAAAGCCCTTTTAGTTACCACAGTCAGCGGCTTCGTTCCCCAATTTGAAATGAACAATGTCCGTCTCCTTCAAAACATGGGGTTTGAAGTTCACTATGCATCCAATTACAATACACCGTCCTACGGAACAGATAATCACCGGCTGGACGGAACCGGAATTATCCGTCATCAGATTGACTTCGTCCGCAGTCCCTTCAGGCCGGAAAATATTACCGTTTTCCGGCAGCTGAAAACCGTTATGGAACAGGAGCAGTTTCAGCTGGTTCACTGTCACACGCCTATGGGAGGTGTTATGGCACGGCTGGCCGCCCATGCCACTCACACAGGGCCTGTAATATACACGGCTCATGGATTTCATTTTTTCAAGGGTGCAAAACCTGTAAACTGGCTCTGTTATTACCCGATGGAAAAATTCCTCTCACGCTTTACAGATCAGCAAATCTGCATTAATCATGAGGATTACCAACGGGCAAAAAAGCATTTTCATGCAAAATATGTAGACTATCTCCCCGGAGTGGGAATGGACTTTTCCAGAATTCCCCACTTGTCAGAAGAGGAAATCCTCCAGAAAAAAGAAGAGCTGGGAATCCCCACAGACAAGCTTCTTCTGCTCTCCTCCGGAGAACTGATTCCCCGAAAAAATCACGCATCCATTCTCCGGGCGCTGGCGCAGCTAAAAGACATGACGCAGATCCATTATCTGCTCTGCGGCCATGGGAAACTGGAAAAAGAGCTTCACCGGCTGGCCGATGACCTGGGAATTTCCCATATGGTCACCTTCGCCGGATATCGGGAAGATATGCTTGAAGTCCTGCAGACCGCAGATATTTTCCTGTTTCCCTCCTACCAGGAAGGCCTTCCTATGGCACTTTTAGAGGCCATGGCCAGCGGACTCCCCGTTATCTGTTCAGATATCCGGGGCAGTCAGGATCTAATGGGGGAAATTCTCACACAGACCGATACCGCAAAAATCTGCGCCGGAGGAATCATGATCAAAAAAGCAGACGACGTCTCTGCCTACAGTCAGGCCATCCGTCATCTGCTGGATACAGATACACCAAGTCATCTGTCCGCCCGTCTTCAGGAACTGGGGCAGAACAACCGCCGTCTCAGCGAAGCATTCAGCTCCGATTCTGTTATAAAAAAAATGAACACCATTTACGAAAGGCTGTGCAGGGGATAATACTACACCCCCTGTACAGCCTTTTTCTATCAGACAATTTTCTCTTACTTATTCTCCTTGTATATCTCTATACATTCTTCTGCGCAAGCCATTCCTTCACAGCTTCTACGCTAAAACCAACCGCTTGGGCAATCTGTTCCGCGGACAAGCCCTGAACTGAAAGATTCCTGGCAGTCATCTGCGCCTGTTTCCTGCGGCCTTCTGCAAAGCTTTCTTCCCACAAATCCTCCATGACCTTACACATCTCTTCAAAAAACATTCCTGGCTCCTATTAACACCTGCCTAAACCGTCTTCTGCGCAAGCCATTCCTTCACAGCTTCCACGCTAAAACCAACCGCCTGGGCAATCTGTTCCGCGGATAAGCCCTGAACTGAAAGATTCCTGGCAGTCATCTGCGCCTGTTCCCTGCGGCCTTCTGTCTGACCTTCTGCCCGGCCTTCTGCAAAGCTTTCTTCCCGCAAGTCTTCCATCACCTTACACATCTCTCTCACTCCCTTCGGGTTCTCCTTCAAATAACGCGTCTTCTCCGCAAGAATCTCGAAATTCATATCGTCTGCATTCGTACAATTAAAATCATGCATCAGCCTGCCTGCAAAACACCACACATCCTTTTAATTCCTAATACACACAAAACGCACCCCAAAATGCACAGATACTTTCCCGCGCCTTTTTTCATCCTGTCTATTAGTCCATCAAAATACTGAAAATATCCAATTGCAAAAAAAGGAAGCAAAACTAGCGTTCTTGATAAGCTCAAATAATATCCCACTGTATTATCAAATCCAGCTGCCAAAGATAAAAGGAACGTAGCAATCAAAACCTTCCCTTGTGTAAATTCCTTCCAGCTAATCAGAGGTAACAGCATCTGCCAGCATAACAACGAAATCAGATACCATAAAAGCCAATACGGCGTTGTAAATTGAAAAATATTTTCCTGTTCCAGAAAAAATCGCTGAAACGCCAAATATAGTGTTTGATATAAAAAGTACGGATATAAAATCCCCCTTATTGTTCTTTCTGGATTTATTCTGGAAAAATATCCTGTAATATAAGCAAAAACAGGCATATGAAAACTATAAATTGTAAGATATATCCACCACCTTATAGTGCCATTAAAACATTCCAGCATGTGTCCAAACACAACCAGATATATCATCAGCGCTTTCATGTTATCCATTTTATAATTTCGTTCTGATATCACTGTTTTATCTCTCCAGCTCTTCCTTCACCATCGTCAGCGCAGACTCAATCACCTTATCCATATCATAATATTTATACTCACCCAAACGGCCTCCGAAAACAACTTTTTCCTCCTGAGCCGCCAATTCACGATACGCCTGATATACCGCTCCGTTCTTCTCGTCATTCACCGGATAATAAGGCTCGTCTCCCGGCTTCCATTCAGAACTGTACTCCCGGCTGATAACGGTTTTCGGCTGCGTTCCAAACTCAAACCACTTATGTTCAATAATTCTGGTCCACGGTGTCTCTGCATCCGTATAATTCACCGCCGCATTTCCCTGAAAATTCGGTTTATCCAATACCTCGGTCTCAAAACGAACAGAACGATACTCCAGAGCTCCCAGACGGAAATCAAAATAAGCATCAATAGCGCCTGTATAAATCACCTTTTCCGCCAGACTGTCATACTCCTCCTTATGTTCAAGATAATCCACGCCAAGGCGAACCTCGATTCCATCCAGCATATTGGCAACCATTTTTGTATAACCGCCTACCGGAATTCCCTGATACAGAGCATTAAAATAATTATTGTCAAAAGTAAAGCGAACCGGAAGCCGTTTAATAATAAAAGATGGAAGCTGATCGCAGGGCCGTCCCCATTGCTTCTCTGTATATCCCTTAATCAGTTTTTCATAAATATCCGTTCCTACAAGGCTGATAGCCTGCTCCTCCAGATTCTTCGGCTCTGTAATCCCTGCAGCCTTCTTCTGCTCCTCAATCTTGGCTTCCGCCTCCTCCGGAGTCACTACACCCCACATCTTGTTAAAGGTATACATATTAAAAGGCAGTGAATACAGCTCCCCATGATAGTTCGCTACCGGAGAATTGGTAAACCGGTTAAACTCTGCAAACTGATTTACATATTCCCAGACCTCTTTATTGTTCGTATGGAAAATATGAGCGCCGTACTTATGTACATTAATGCCCTCAATCTCTTCTGTATACACATTTCCTGCAATGTTAGGTCTGCGATCAATCACCAACACACTCTTCCCACGCTTCTTGGCCTCGTGAGCAAATACTGCGCCGTAAAGACCGGCGCCTACAACAAGATAGTCGTACATAACTTTCTGGCTCCTCTCATAAAAAGTTAATTGGCATAATTAACTATACACACCATATATAATATATACCGAAGATCCTGATATACTATAAATATCATTAAAACACTTACTATTTTCTCACTTATAGTTTATCTCTTTTTCAGTAATTTGCAATGTATTACCGATAATTCTATACAATCCCTTCCGATATACTTCCAACACATCCCCAGCTTCCAACTTTGCATCTACTCGTATCTGTTGATTATTCACATACTCAACAGGTACTGTTTTTCCATTTAAATCAGCCTGACAACTTTCATTAAATCCGCCACCATCGATTACAAGAATTCCATCGCTTGCTGTTTTCACTTCGGTAAAAAACATATCATGCAATCCATATTCCATAGGCTGTACTGTGTATGGATTATTTTCTTCATAAAGATATTGCTTTCCTGACAAAATATCATACTCTAGCAATTTCAGGTTTTGTTCATATTCCTCTTTTTTCGAATAAACATCATGGAATGAAGAAATCAGACCGCCATTATTTTTCGTCAATTTCAACAGATATTCCCCAACCCGGTTTGCATCCATGTCAACATCTTCTTTCTCCAATCCCATGTTGTTGTAGCATATATATGGTACCTGATAGTAATTATAGTCCGGATTCGCACTGTTATAGCTTTCATCCTGCCAAAGTTCCAAAGCTGGCTGATGATCACCAAATACAAAACAAATCAATGGCTCATCCAACGAATCAAAATACTCCAATAATTCTCCTAAATACTGATCCGTTTTATGTAATGCATTAATATAGTGATTCATATTATTCAATACAGTCTCTGAATAATTTCCTTCGGATACTACTTTTGCATCATCTAAAATTCCCGTAGCATATGGGCCATGCATTTCTACTGTAATATCATATATAAAATCACGTTCCGAACTTTCTTCCAGCACCTGTGGTATGTATTCAATAAAAACTTCATCACTTGGATAATTACCATACTTCTGAAGATTTACCATAGTTTCCATGGATATATATCTCTCAAAACCTATGTTTGCAAACACTTTATCACGGTTATAGAAATCTCCATAATAATTATGAATTGCTGTCGTTTGATAATCTTGATTCAAATAAAACGGCAATGCCTCTACGCTATTATGCGTCAGTACTGTCAAATACGGATATTCACCACTCGGACGATTTTCTATAGGCAAACCTGTCAATACTTCAAATTCGGTATTTACTGTTGCCCCACCTAAGACATCTACATTCAATTTTCCAGAAGAATACTGATTCATAGCATGTCGTAAATTAGGCATCGGATCTTCAGAATATGTGATTCCCTGAATGTCCATAGGATCCATCCATGCCTCCACCTGTATCATAACAATATTTACCCTATCATCCATATCAGGAAACATTTCGCTTCCCTGTTCTATGGTTGATTTTATTTTCAAAATTTTATCCTTACCATATCCACCAGGTCTAGAAACTTTTGAACTACGATAGCTATTAACAAAGTTATATAGTGCTCCATTAGATAGATAATCTGTATTCTGAGCCCACGTATTATTAGAAACAATCCCCATTCTCTCGATGATACTAATATAAATCCCACACATCAGAATACTTCCTACGAATAGAATGATATGCCGTTCTTTTTTTACCACTGCCAATTTGGTGGTTATAATAACATATCCGGCAAAAACTGCTGATCCTATGCCAAGCAACACGTATATATTGGTCTGATCCATTAAGATTGCTGCGCCAAAACCTGCTGCTCTTATATCAGAAAAAGTGAGAGGCGTTCCACGCATTTTAAGAAGAATATGCTGAACTATTGAAAATATTGTCAAAAGAATCGTCACATGAAATGCGACTACCAAGCGGCGTTTAAACAAAAACATACTTACATAAAAGCAATTCACAAGCATCACATTGCAAAGAAACAATTTAGTAAAATTCTTACTATATTCCCAAGTCAGTTTTATAGAACCTCGAGAAATCATCTCAATAAAAAAGGTCATACTAAACACTATAAATGCATATTCAATCACATTATGCAACAATTTTCTTTTATATGTTTTATCTGAAATCATATTTTCAAAAGCTCCTTAGCGTAGCATATTAATAACGGTTTCTATTTTTTCCATTCTTCAACTGATTCTTTCCATATCTATTTTTCAATTCGTCTTCAAAATTTACTCCTATAAAGATTATCTCGGAATTCAATCTAACGAATTCCGAGATATCATTTACAGTTTATCCATTTATGACGGCAGAAAATAACGTATCTGGCTTGCTTGCCAACGGCTTTCCCACCATATTTTGTATCTGAAAAAGCCCCAATGCGTTTTGTTTCGTAAAAACAGACAAAAAGATGACGAGCTATAAACCAATCGCAATTGTTAAATTTTTATGTCGCTATTGGTATCCCATGTGATTCCAGGACGTTTTTTATGCATAACCCATGTAGTATTCCATTTTTGCTCAAATTTGGCTTTATTGGCTTCGTAAAGTGCTTTAAATTTTTCATCTTCCAGTTTTTTAAAGGAAACACTTTCAAAGTGATGAATAAATGCATCTTCAACTACCGTTAAACGAAAACCTGCTTTCTTTACTGCCTCAGCATAATCATCATCCTCAAACATACCAATTCCATACTGCTCATCCAAAACACCACATTGATCAATCACAGAACGCTTAATCATCGTGCAAAATAATGCCAATACCCGAACGTCTGAATATTCCTGATTTTGATGTTCCGTAGTATAAATATAGGCAAATCTTTCCATTTCTTTTCTGTTCTGGTACTGAACTTCTATCTTTGCCTCATTTCCAATAGAATTGGTTACCGGCCCACACATGCCTAATTGTAAATCATTTTCTAAATGTTTTGACATAGCCGTTAACCATCCTCTGGTCACCACAGTATCATTATTCAATAAAACAACATAATCCCCCGTAGAAACAGCAATACCATCATTGTTTCCTCCGGCAAACCCTCTGTTTTCCGTATTCAAAATTACCTTAATCCTCTCATCTGTTCCAACTAAGGATTCCAGGTATTCTCTGGTTCCATCTTTAGAACAATTATCAACAATAATCAGCTCATAATTCGGATATGCTGTTTTATTTAAAATACTATCAATACAAAGCTTATTAATTTCTAAATTATTATAGGTCAAGACAATAACACTGATTTTAGGAATTGCACTGACACAAGCTTCTTCAAAGGCCTCAAACCTCTTTTGCCAGTCATTTTCCTTTGCAAACTGCATACAGGCATTTGCATCAGCCAAGATATCTGCACTGTCTAAACACACCTTCACATAATTTAAAAATTTCTCATTATCATTTGTCATATACACATACTGATCTCGAAATGGCTCCAGTTCGGGAATCTCTGTTGCAACAACTTTTTTCCCTGCACTCAGATACTCATAAAATTTCACTGGATTTGTAGCTTTGATTAAATCTGTTGATGTATCAAAGGGAATTAAGCAAACGTCAAATTTAGCTAAATATAGAGGTAAATCCTGGTATGGAATCTCTCCAATCATCTTAATATTGGAACATGATGATAATTCCTTTTTCCACTGGGTAACATGCCCCACAATCATAATATCGCAATCTTTTAACTTTTTTGCGAGATATACTACCTTTTCATAATCAAACCATTCTGCAACTGCACCATAATATCCAATGACTTTCCTTTGATTATTTACATCCCCATAGGCCTGATAGAAATGTTCAAACTCTGTTCCATTCCGAATAATTGCCACATTCTCATGATATTTCTTTGCAATATCTGCTAAAAACTGCGAGCTGGCAACAACCTGATCAGACAGTTTTAAAAGTTTCTCGCAATTTACCCTAACTAACTCTTCAGCTGGATTTAAAAAGCCCGTATAATCATCCATATAATCTGTAACAATTTTAAATCCATATTCACTGCGCATATATTCTGCTGCATAAACCCAGTTTGGATAATCTACAATAGTCACTGCATCCCGTACACAATAAGTATTCAGAAGTTCTTTAATCTGTCTATAAAGTTCATCCTTTTGCTCTTGCCAATCTGTTAAATGAACTGCACTAACCTTACTATTATGCAAATTAACTACAAATAAGTTATTCTGAATCTGTGTAACCGATTCGGGATTAAAATGATTTGCATTTACATAAAATACGCGATGTCCATTTTCTGCGAAACGAACTGCATAATGCTGAGGTCTCTGAAATCTGAAATCATAATCAATCACCCCTAAGATAATCACATCAAACTTATTATAAATTTGATTTAAAATCAAATCTACACCCTTATTCAGTTCCGTTTCCATCAAATCAGCTCTGGCAATCCATGTATTATCTGCTGCAATTTTCGGCCCCATTTCGGATGCAATTGCCTTTACATCTTCCTTTGTAAATTTATCTAAATAATATAAATATTCGTCGTATCCATCTACGCAAGCCACAAAGTCAGATACATACTTTTCCATTTCACGCATCTTAGATGTAATTACTGGCAATCCTAATGCACAATACTCATAAAATTTAATCGGTGATACACAGTCCATTTTTTCATTAATAACAAATGGAATTGTTGCCACATCAAATAATTTTGCATAATCAGATAATTGTTTATAAGGTTTTAAGCCAAGAAGATGAATATTGGATATTCCATCAAATTTTAATGTATCATAAATAGCTTTTCCAATAAATACAAATTCATAATCTGGTCTGGCCATTGCAGCCTTACGAACCATATCATAATCCATCCACTCAGCCAGATAACCATAATAACCTATGATTTTATGACCAGTTGCTACAATATCTTTCATATCATCTGGAATATATGCATCATGAATATTCAAAAATTCTTCTGGATTTACTCCGTTCGGTAAATATTTACAATCAGAGCGACCTTGTAGACAATTCAAAAGAGGTGTGGCTACATAACTTACACTTAAAGCATCTCGAACCCACTGTTTATGAACTTTTTCATATACAGTATCATAATAAGGGAACAAATCCAATTTATCTAATATATGATACCAAACTCGTTTATTTTTTAATTCATTCACAAAAGATAATGAACCAAGCCAGGTAAGCAGAACTACAACCTCAGTATTTCCAACTGCTTCTATAAATTCCCGCTCATGAACAATAATCACATTCTCTTCTACTTCTCTAAACACATCCTTAATATCTGGATGTTCACAAAAAAAGCATAACCATCCATTTTGAGCAAATGCCCTTAATAATTGCTGCGGAGTCTGAAGCGGTTCCCAGTATACTACATGCGGATAAACTAAAATACCTTTATATGTTCTTGAAGAAATAATTTCTTTAATTTTTTCCACCTGTGTATAATCTGGCTTTTCTGTCTGAAGGCGATATTTTTCTTTTTCTAAATGATCACCCAACATGGAACTTCCCATATCAATGTTCTGATTCTCCGTTACATTTCCATTCAAAATAGAAATCACAGAAAACAACGGATTATACCGATGATCCGCATCTCCGCCGCTTCCTTTTACCTGAGACATGAACCATTTTCTAAATTTTTTCTTTTCTTCAGGATCCTCATTTAAGCCTTGATATTTTGCACGGTTTATCAAATGCGTCATTTTAAATAATTTAGACTCCACCATGCGATTACACTGCTGAAGTGCTCTCCGAATAATAAGCTCTTTCTCTTTTATAACAGCTTTGGCTTCTTCTAACTGCTTCTTTAATGCAGTAATTTCCTGATCTGTATTTTTTTGTTCATGGAGCTGTTCCTGCAGTTTAGCGCACTGATTTTGATAATTCTTAATTTCATTTGATAATCTCATGATTTCATTTGACAATTTGTCTCTCTCTGACTGAACCTGATTTAGAATTTCTTCTTTTTCTCGAAGTTCCTCAGTCTGCTGAATCAGATCTTTATTCTCTGCTAAAAGCTTTTCATAATCTCCTTCTAGCACATAATCCTTTAATAAGGATCGATTAGAGCCCTTCACCACATCTGATAATTTAGCCAAATTCTGATCTGTTTCTGAGTTAGAATAAATCAGTAACATCTGCTGATCTGGATAACAGGTTCCATCTATTTCTGCACCATTCACTGAATTTGTATAAATCAGCCGGAATTTATCAATATTCATAGGGATATTGTTTTCCGAAAATTTTGTAATATGCTCTGCGATTTCTATTCTTTCTTTAAATGGAATTAAGATAATTAAATAGTGCTCTGCGACTGTCGCAAAATTCTCCAAAATCTTCTGCGGATTCTTCATATGTTCCAGTACATTAGAGCAGAATACAATGTCACATGAAAAATTTTTAATTTTCTTTGTTATATCAGCAATAAAAAATTCATATTCTGGATAATGTTTCTGGGCAATCGCAATGGCTTCCTCTGAAAAATCAGCACCACAAATATTCTCTGTTTCCAGCTTAACAGATAATGCATCCACTGCATCGCCAAACGCACATCCCATATCACAAATTTTGTACTGATTAGAACGAATCTCTCGAATCAGCCATTCAGGCAGCATATGATATGCTAATTCTGCAAAAAACCGAGTCTGGCTACTTCCGCCATAATCTTCCCAATCAGTATCAAAGCGGTTATTCCAATAATCTTTTGAATTGATGTCCATATCAACCTCCCGTTAGACATTTGTCTTTTCGATCTGTACTCCATCCACTTCCCACTCGTGATCAATACTTAATATTCCGAATTCATTAATGACCGGAGAAGTTACTCGAAACTCTATCGCACTGCAAATCGTATCAAAAGGTGTGTAATCCTCTGCCTGCACTCCAATATCCAGCAAATATTTTCCAGGAAGAAGGCGGTTATACTGAATAAGAATTGACGCACTTCCCTTTTTCTTTGCTATCGGAATCTTATTGGCATCTAATAATACACTGGAACCATAGCAATAAAGTCCATCATCCCGGGTAATACCAATTGTAAAGTTAGCAGACAGCGGTTCTGACTGACACTCATAAAAAATTGTCACCTTCATGAAAGCACCTGTTTTAAAAATACGCTGCTCTTCCCCATTTTCATTTGATAAAATTACATTTACAATTTTGACTTTTCCATTTCCGCTTCGAACTGCCCTAGGGCAACAGAATTTTGGCAATACCTCTTTTACCAAAGGTGTTTCCTTCGGTTCTTCAGTCGTTTTTTCCCGCAATCTTTCTTCAGCTTCATCTGTTGCTTCTTCCATCTGTGAAATCTGACCTTCTTCTTCAGACTCTGCTTCTTCCGTTTTCTCTTGTTCCGCCTGTTCTCTCCGATATTCCTCTTCGATTCTCTCCAACCTTGACTCTTCCATGGCTGCCAGATAACGATCATCTACAAATTTAGGAATACCTTCTTCTCTAATTAATCCATTTTCAATCCAGATACATCTGTCACAGATTTGTTCGATCTGCCCCATAGCATGGGAGACAATTACAATGGTCGTTCCTTTTCTTTTGATTTCCTTCAAACGTTCAAAACATTTGGTCTGGAAACTAATATCTCCCACCGCAAGAATTTCATCAATTAACAGGACATCTGCATCCACATTAATTGCAACAGAAAAAGCCAGACGCATATACATACCGGAAGAATAGGTTCTGACTGGATTATCAATAAACTCTTCCAATTCGGAAAATGCTATAATATCATTTAAACGATTGTCAATTTCCTTTCTTGTCAATCCAAAAATAGATGCGTTAATATAAATATTCTCTCTTCCACTCATGTCAGGATGAAAACCAGCACCTAATTCCAAGAGACTAGAAACTCTTCCCTGAATTTTTACCGTTCCCTCTGTAGGGTATATAATCCTTGTTAGCAGCTTCAGTGTTGTACTTTTCCCACATCCATTTTTTCCGATTAAACCAATTGCCTCACCTTTTTTTATAGAAAAGCTGATTCCATTTAGCACCCAGCGTTCTTCGTATTGATTTCTTTTCCAAAAAAGAAGCCGTTCCTTTAAACTATTTCCTTTATCATAATAAACCTTAAATTTCTTTTTCAGGTTTCTGACTTCAATTGCATTTTCTTCAATCACCTTATAATTCCTCCACAAATCCCTTCTGCAACCTAGAAAAAACAATATTTCCAAGAAGTAGCGTTAACCCGCCTAATACTGCTGCATGCAGCAGTGTATTCAAGTGGGGCTCTCTACTATAATAAAGAATATCCCGATATGCAATAATTACTGGTGTCATAGGATTTGCATTAAATATAGTTAGAAACTGTTCCGGAACCATTTCCACAGGGTACATAATCGGAGTTAAATACATCCAGGCCATTGTCACAATTCCTAAAATATGTTCCAAATCTCTAAAATACACTGTCAATGCCGATGTCAGCAATGCAATGCCCAGTGCCAATACATATTCTATCAGCATAATAATTGGAAGATACAAAAGTGCCTTAAAATTAATTCCGATTCCAGAAAAAATAAGTGCTACAAAAATAATAACAAAACAAAACATCATATTGACAAAAGAACTGGTCACATACGCAATAGGCAGTATCTGTCTGGGAAAATATATTTTTTTAACCATGTCATTCTGATTAAGAATGGACATAGATCCTCCTGTAATTGCAGAACTAAAAAAAATCCAAGGTACTAGGGCTACAAATAGAAAAATATAAAATTTGTCAATTCCAGCTCTCATAATCACAGAAAACACAATTGTGTAAACTGCTAGCTGCATTAAGGGATTAATAAATGTCCATAAAAATCCTAAAATCGATCCTTTATATCTTCCTCTCAAATCTTTTTTTACCAGACTGTTTATCATTTCTCGATATGCATACAGTTCTCTTAGCAAATTCATTTTTTTCTCCTACACACGCTCTAAGTTTTACAGTTTGTCCACCAGAACATCTGCAATACGTTTACATGCAAATCCATCACCATAAGGATTTGATGCCTTACTCATCTTTTCATACTCATCCTTATCTGTAAGTAAACGCTTAAATTCATTATAAATCGTTTCCTCATTTGTTCCTACTAACTTTAATGTTCCTGCTGCAATTCCCTCTGGACGTTCTGTGGTATCACGCATAACAAGAACAGGTTTTCCTAAAGAAGGCGCCTCTTCCTGAATTCCGCCACTATCGGTTAAAATCAGATAAGATCTGGATAAGAAATTATGGAAATCAATAACCTCCAATGGCTCAATTAAACGAATTCTATTATCATCGCCAAGAATCTCTTTTGCAGTCTGACGAACAACTGGATTCATGTGAATTGGATATATTACCTTAATATCCTCAAATTCATCCACAATTTTCCGAATGGCCCTAAACATATGGTGTAGCGGCTCTCCCAGATTTTCTCTTCTATGGGCAGTAAGCATAATCAGTCTGCTGTTTCCAACCCAGTCCAGCTGTTCGTGGGTGTAGTCACTTCGTACAGTCGTTTTTAATGCATCAATGGCTGTATTACCCGTTACATAGATAGAATCTACATCTTTTCCTTCCTTTAAAAGATTATTTTTAGAAAGCTCTGTCGGTGCAAAATTAAACTTTGAAATAATACTTGTTGCCTGTCGGTTAAATTCTTCCGGATAGGGAGAATAAATATTGTAAGTTCTCAATCCAGCCTCTACATGTCCTACCGGAATCTGTAAATAAAAAGCAGCCAGGGCTGAAACAAAGGTTGTAGTTGTATCGCCATGTACCAGCACAATATCTGGGCGTTCTTTCTCCAAGACTGTTTTTATTTTCTCTAAAATATTTACCGTTACATCAAACAGCGTCTGGCGTTCTTTCATAATAGACAAATCATAATCCGGCTCTACCTGAAACACTTCCAGCACCTGATCTAACATCTGTCGATGCTGACCTGTCACACAGACAATGGTTTTTAATTCTTTTCTGCTTTTTAATTCATTTACCAATGGACACATTTTTATAGCTTCTGGGCGTGTTCCAAATATCAGCATTACCTTTTTCATGTTTTTTCCCTCTCTCATAAAGTATTTATCTCTGTTTCAATTTGTTTTACCCTATGTTCCCAGCTGTTTGTCTTAATAAATTTTCTTCTTTCATCATCTGAAGTAAATGGCTTTTCCAGTTTCCCTGATAAGATCTGTTTCACATCTTCCACAGATTGATAACGCAACAATTTATCACCAAACTGCCTTGTTTCCATACTTTCAACTGCCAGCACCGGCTTGTTCATTGCCAGATATTCATATATTTTTACCGGATTAATCGTATCTAACAAATCGTTTCGTTTAAAATTATACAAGCATACATCGAATTGTTCAATAATACCAGCAACTTGTTCTTTTTTTACTGGAGCAACATAGTGAACTCTTTCATGCTTCATTTCCGGCATCATGTTATTTCCAACTAAAACAATCTCATTGTTCGGATTTGCTTCCAAAATAACGTGTAACACTTCAAAATCAAACCAATGGCTGATTGTCCCTACATATCCAAAAATTTTTTTTTGACTGCTCAAGCCAAAGCGCGCTAACTCATCGTAACATATTTTTTCAATGCTAGGTACAAAATCCACCATAACGCCATTTTGCAGCAGCTTAACATTCGAATGTTTCTCTTGAAGCTGGTCAAAGAACTTCTGACAACTGACAAAGATTAAATCGGCGCTTTTAATTAATTTCTCTTCCTTGTTTTTTAAGCTTTCTTTTAAAAAATAGTTTGTTGCTATTTGGCTATCCTCATCCATCTTATCGTAAACAAGCTTCTTTCCTTTATACCGGGAAATTAAATTATACCAGCCTGGATAACCTGTCCAAATGAGATCACAATCCCTTACATATTTCTCCAATTGAATATATTCAGAAATGGAATTCATGTTAAATACATCAAAATAATCCAAGCTTTTGTGAACTGTGAATCCGCCACCGACACGAATCACCCTAAGATTGGGATTGACCTGATAATCAATTTTGTGAAAAGAGGTTCCTCCTTTTAACAAATATTTCATCAGACTTATTGTGGGTTCTATATAGACAATTTCATGTTTTTTTGATAAAAGCTCCGCAAAATGCTGTGGCCTCTGTTTCAAATAGTCAAAATATATAGGAGCAAAATACGCAATCTTCATAATATCCTCATAATTGTTTGAAAAGAAACAAAATTTTAAAAATAAGGTCATCCAATCTACGTTGACGATGGATGCTTGTATTTGTTATTAATCTCCAACAAGCGGTTAAACTTTCTTTGTACTGTTTTATACATTCTATTAAATATGCATTTTCTCCAGTAACCTGAAAGGTATCTGAAAACTCTCTTGTTTGTTTACTGATCTGATGTTTATGATTTTTATGATTCCGTAGCCGCCTTATAATCCGATCATATTTTGTAATACCGCTTCCCATTACATTTCTGCTGTGCTGACGATAATAAAGAAGCGGCTCTTTATCATAGATTACCGTTCCAAAACAGGAAGCGGTTAAATAAAACCACCAATCATGCATTACTTCATTCTGCGGAATTCGCTTAACTAAATTTTCCAGTAAACATCTATTCATCGCAGAAGTACAGCCAATACAGATATTTTCCACCAGTGCATTTCCGAAAGAAGGACAGATATTTTCTCCAAAATTTTCTTTTTTTAAGATATGAAGCTCTTGATCTGTCAAAATCGTATCTCCACAATACAGCAATGGTTTGGAATTATGATCCGTTTCAAATACATGATAAATATGCTGTAGTTTATACGGCAGCCACACATCATCCTGATCAGAAAAAACATAGATGGCGTCTTCCAATGGTATCATTTTCATTAATGAAAAAAAACTTTTTGATGTTCCGATATTTCTACCAGAAAACCATTGAAAATTATCATATTTCTTTTCGTATCGATTCAATATGTCTTTAGTTAAATCCTGCGATCCATCATCTCGTACATATACCGCAAAGTTTGTATATGTCTGATCATAAATACTTTTCAACTGTTCATCCAAGTATTCTTCACCATTATAAGTAGAGATCAAAATAATGATCTGTTTTTTTTCTGATAAATTTATCTCTCCAATATTCATTGATTACTGCCTATTTCTTATTTAAATATTCCAGTTCCTGACTTACACCTTCTGTACTTTCTTTTAAAAACATAATTTTGGGAGTCATCAGAATCAGCTTCAAGTCAAGAAACAAGGAGTACTTCCTGATGTACATTAAATCCAGTTTCAGCTTATCATAAAAAGTTGTATTATACTTCCCATATACCTGAGCAAAACCGGTCAGCCCGGCTTTCACCCGCAGACGATAATTGAATTCTGGTATATCTTTCTCAATTTCAGCTGCCAGATCCGGCCGCTCCGGTCTGGGACCTACGACAGACATTTCCCCCTTTAAAATATTTAAAATCTGAGGCAGCTCATCCAGCCTTGTTGCACGAAGAATCCGGCCCACAGGCAGAATCCTCGGATCGTGTTCCGATGCCAGAACAGGACCTGATTTCTTTTCCGCATCTACAATCATGGTACGGAATTTGTATATCATAAAAATCTTCCCGTCCTTTGTCAGACGCTCCTGTTTATAGAATACCGGCCCGCCGTCTGTGCATTTTATTCCAATAGCTGCCAGTACAAATATCGGGGAAAACAAAATCATCATAAGCAGAGAAACGATAATATCCTCCGCCCGCTTCATCCACTCCTGATCCACGCTGAGTCCCATATTTCTCGACAGCAGAAGCGGCGTATCAAAAAGATTCAGCTCATCTGAGCTGCGCAGCAGCACATCAGATATTTTGGGTACGCTGTAGCTGCGGATTCCCGAAATATAGCAATATTTCAGCAGAATATTTCTCTCATGAGAAGGCATATCGCCAATCACCACTGCATCGTACAGTTCCATCTTCTTTTTAATTATTTCCAAATCTTTTTTATAGGAAACAACCTCGCAGATCTGATATTTATCTTCCCGCGCATTGATTTTATCCTTCAAATGGTAATCCTTCCGATCCCCTTCAATAAAAAGCATTCTCCGGGGCGGAAACATATTCCGGTAAACAACCTGGAATATCATCGTCCAGACCACAATAAATACAAGCTCCAGCCCTGTCACAGGAAGCAAATACACCGGATTCACCAGTCTTCGGTCAATCACTGCGACCTGCAGATACGTCACCAGATTGGTAAACAGCACCGCCATAATCTGTGAATAGATCAGATTTCCATTTTTCAGATATCCAATCTTAAATCCGCCGTATGTATTCATAAAAAAGGCCAGGAGAATTCCGTATATCAAAATCATCATCCAGTTACCACGGCGATAGAACGGCATTTGCAAAATCGCTTTATTATAATAACCGCTCCATGCTATCGCATACAGCATACAAAGTCCCAGCAGCATCACAGCAGCAAAACTCAGCTTAATCAGCCGCTTATACCGCTCTCTTGTTTTTCTGTCTCTCTTCATCTATGTTCACTCAATTCCTTATATCTCTGCAGCAGTTCATCAGCCCTTCTCTTAAACAAATCTTCCATCAGAGAATTTATGCATTCTGAACATCTGTCTTTCTATAGAAAAGAACCCTGCAGCTGCAGGATTCTTCGCTTATTTCCTACATAAAATCATATAAAATCTCAGTACAGTATAACATTTAATACCTTTTTTCGCAACTTTACAATGGACGAAAACATTTGGAAATCCTTTAATTATTTATTAATAAAGGATAATTTTCCCATTTTTTGCGGCTGAAAAACGGGTTTGCCCCAACTCTTGATAAAGAGCTGAAAAAAGCTCCGGGGTTTTCTCTGGCTGACTGCCAAATGCCCCGAAGCTTATTTTTCTATATTTTATCTCTGGCACTCCCTGTTTCTTCTAACCAGGCTAATGCCCACGCTCAGCCAAAACCACATCATCGGTGTAACAATTGGAAGATTCAGGTTTACAATTGCCTGTACCCCGTAACACAGCACTGCTGTCGCACAGGCCAGAATATACGGATTCTTTCGATAAACCTTTACCATCGAGCTGCAGGATCCAATCAGGAAAACCAGATATCCCAGCAACGCAATCGGCCCGATCGTCAGCAGATATTGAATGTATTCGTTATGTGCCGTATCGAAAACAAGCCCTGTCTTTTCCAGCATATCTCCCATAAACCCTCTGGTTGCCAGAATACCAAAGGTATCCGGTCCATAACCGAACAGCTTATGAAGAATCGGGAACTCCTGATACACTTCCAGAGACTTTCTCCAAATATATCCCCGGTCTGTTCCCCAACTGTCGCTGAATACCAGATATTTTTCCAGAGCGCCATATCTTGCACCGTTTCCGTTTACATTGGCATCAAATACCATTCCGAAAACAGCCAGAATTGCAGCGGCTACAATAATCCCCCAGGCCTTCACCAGATAGCCGCAGATCTTTTCCTCGTTCTTTGTTTCCCGGCGGCACCAGAGATACACAGCTCCCACAATCACCCAGAGCCCGCAAACTGCAACAGGAAGCCCGGAAAAACCGGCAAGAATCCCAAACAGACTGTCCAGGCCTATCACCATATCTGCAAAAGCCTGATTCATCCAGTCTATGCACTGAATGACCGTAACAAAGGTAGCTGCCATAACTCCATACCGCAGAATCCCCTTTTTAGTAGAAAACATGACAAAGGGCAGGAAGGCAAACATAGCTCCCAAAGCCAGGTACGCATTATCACTGCAGCCCATAATAATCGCAAAAAAAGCCACGGTCATGCATACATAATACCAAATCGTCTGAATTTTCCCTTTTGCTGCAGCAAAACCTCCGGCCGCAACCCCCATCACAACTGCCACATATGCTGTGTAAGTATTAATATTTCCGATTGTCGAGGTAAAAATTGTAGACTGTTCAGGCCTCATATTTCCTCTGAAATTCAGTACATCCAGCTGAAAATAATCTGTAATCCCGATCAGACAAAGAATCATCCCGCTTACCAGAAAAGTTTCCAGAATCCAGTTTTTCACATTCCAGTACCGGCTGACTATGAAATAAAACACTACATAAATTGTAATCAGGAAAAAGCCTGAATATCTTCCCTCATTTCCCCAGAATGCCTCATACAGCCATTCTGACTGAAGTGTGGAAATCCCGGCAAATACCCAGAAAACTATCACCCCTGCATCTACCAGAGAGAATGTTTTCTTCCAGTTCCGGGGCTTTAATGCTGAAAAAAACTCGCCGGAATAAATCCCGCTGTTTTCTTTTTTATCAATCAGCAGCATAATGAGCGCCAATACCCCCACAACCACTGCCATACCGATTGCAATTACACAGTAGGTCCAGTATTTTGTTTCCAGAATATCGGCATAACCTCTGTGATAAATCAACGGAAATATGGTCACCAGCATAAAAAGGAAAAACGTGATTGTGCCGCTGATAATAGATGAGCAGGTGGTAACAAAGCTGTCCTCCACTCTCCTGTTCTCTGTTTTTGCCATCGCAAATGCCTCCGTTTTATTTTTCTTTCTCGTTTTTTTTGATTTTTGAATCACTTTTACAGTATAACATTTTCCCACCCATCCTGCAACGGCGGATTCCCAAACGCCTTATTATCTACTTCCGATAATTTACCTTATAGGAAGTATAATTACCTCGTAATGCAATTTAGGAATTTCGAAAGAATTTCAAAAA
>ENA-ORTP01000848-ORTP01000848.1-human-gut-metagenome-genome-assembly--contig:-NODE-848-length-35586-cov-13.252624_pt1 | contig 35586 bp, 31 predicted proteins | sample MGYA00241913_ERZ509190 | MGnify/ENA primary metagenome ERZ509190 (study PRJEB26280, sample SAMEA2338839) | human gut metagenome | biome: human gut; feature: human-associated habitat; material: faeces...
GACGGAAGAAGAGCAGAAGAAGGTAATTGAGATTGTAAGAAGCTGCTTTGAATAAGTCTGATTAAAGAAAATGAATGTGAAAAAGGGGATTTGCAGTAGAAATGAAAAAACATAAAAAAGGTTTCTACGAAAAATATATTAAACGTCCGCAGGATTTCTGCTGTGCATTGGCAGCCACTATTGTTCTTTCGCCGATTATGGCAGTTACCGCTGTGCTGGTACGCGTTAAATTGGGATCGCCTGTTATTTTTAAGCAGGAAAGGCCGGGGCTGCATGGGAAGATTTTTACACTGTATAAATTTCGAACCATGACAGATGCAAAGGATAGAAATGGAAACTTACTTCCTGATGAAGTCCGTTTGACAAAATTTGGAAAAATGCTTCGATCGACAAGTTTAGATGAGCTTCCAGAGTTGATTAACATGCTGAAAGGCGATATGGCTGTGGTGGGGCCAAGGCCGCTGCTGGTGAAATATCTGCCTCTTTATAATGAATATCAGGCAAGAAGACATGAAGTAAGACCGGGATTTACCGGGTATGCTCAGGTCAATGGACGCAATGCTATTACATGGGAAGACAAGTTTGAAAAAGATGTTTTTTACGTCGATCATATTACTTTTTTAGGAGATTGGAAAATCATTTTCCAGACCTTAAAAACAGTGATCAGGAGGGAAGGAATCAGTTCCGGATCTTCTGTTACCATGGAAGAATTTAAGGGAAGCAAAACGGTAAAATCAGATGGCAGCGAAAGGTAAAAGATATGAAAAAATTGGGAATTATCGGTGCCAGCGGTCATGGAAAAGTGATCGCAGATATTGCAAAAAAGAAAGGATATTCTGAGATATCTTTTTTTGATGATAACGAAAATATTCACGAATGCGGAAGATATCCAGTAACAGGAAAAAGTGTCGAAGCCAGGATATTCGATGGAGACATTATTGTAGGGATAGGGAATGCAGAGATTCGGAAGAAGATACAGGAGATGATTCCAGCAGAAAAGCTGGTTACACTCATTCATCCAGATGCAGTCATTGCGGAAGATGTGGTGATAGGAGCAGGTACTGTAATTATGGCTGGGGCCGTGGTTAATTCAGGAGTACAGATTGGAAATGGATGTATCATCAATACCTGTTCTTCGGTGGATCATGATTGTAAAGTGGGCGATTATGTACATATTTCGGTAGGCAGTCACTTGTGTGGGACTGTCTCTATGGGAAGTGGAACATGGATCGGTGCTGGAGCAACCGTCAGCAATAATATTTCTATCTGCCCGGACTGCATGATAGGTGCAGGAGCAGTGGTTGTTAATGATATTCAAGAAAGTGGGACATATGTAGGTGTTCCGGTGAGGAGAATAGATATGGAAGAGAAATCAGTCAAAAAATGCGGGGGGGGGTATCCTACCGGTTAGTATATCATAAGATTTCTGTGCAACTCTCCATGAGTGGGAGGGCTGCATGATGAAAACATTCAGAATTTTGTTTACTGGTGCTGGCAGACGTGTGGAACTGATGCAGGCTTTTAGACAGGCTGCAAACCGATTGAATGTCATTCTGAAACTCTACGGAGCAGATATGGCAGGAACTGCACCGGCATTGGCTTTTTGTGATTACACCCGGAAAGTGTGCGGGATGCGGGATACTGATTACATTCCACAGTTAATGAGAATCTGCGAAGCGGATCATATTGATCTGCTCATACCTACGATTGATACTGATCTTTTGGTACTTAGTCAGAATGTAGCAAAGTTTGACGGGATTGGGACAAAGGTACTTATCAGTAAGCCGGATAAGATTGCAATATGCAGAGATAAGAATTATACGGCGGATTTCTTTGAATCCTGTGGCTTAAAAGCACCCCGGACAGTCAATGATTATCAGCTTTATCATGGTCCGTATCCGTGCTTCATTAAGCCAAAGGATGGAAGTAGCAGCATTAACGCATTTAAAGTGGAAAATGAATCTGAACTAAAGGTTTATGCTGAGCAGGTTGGAGATTACATTGTCCAGCCGTTCATTGAAGGAACAGAATATACGGTTGATATATTTTGCGATTATGAAGGCAATCCCGTATTTATCACACCACGCATTCGAGTTGCAGTAAGAGCCGGAGAGGTTCTTAAAACAGAGATTGCGATGGACGATAAGATTATTCAGGAGTGCCGAAAATTGATTGCCGGGTTCCAGCCTTGCGGGCCGATGACTGTACAGCTAATCCGCCAGAATAGAACCTGCGATGATTATTACATAGAAATCAATCCACGATTTGGGGGCGGTGCGCCACTTAGTATGAAAGCCGGTGCAAGGTCGGCAGAAGCGATACTAAAACTGTTGTCTGGTGAAAAAGTCGATTATTCCGATGTAATTGATGATGGAGCGGTGTATAGCCGATTCGATCAAAGTGTCCGTACTGCAGTAGGCAAGAGTAAGCAGCCGATATTGGGTGTAATCTTTGATCTCGATGACACGCTGTATTCCGAAAAGCAATATGTCAGAAGCGGATATCAAGCAGTAGCAAAACTGCTGGGTGATGAAGCTCTTTCAGATAGACTTTGGACATATTTTGAAAATGGAAAGCCAGCCATTGATGAATTGCTGAATGAACTTGGCTGTATGGGAAGAAAAGATGAGTGTTTGGAAGCGTATCGGGAGCAGATACCGGAAATCACGCTTTACGATGGTGTTGCAGATATGATCCTTGGGCTGAAAAGCAAAGGTATCAAAGTTGGGATCATCACAGATGGAAGAGTATCCGGGCAAAAAAGAAAGATTCAAGCCTTGGGCTTGGATAGGTTGATAGATGACATTATTATCACTGATGAGCTTGGCGGTATGCAGTTTAGAAAGCCTTGCGATATCGCATTCCGTATTATGCAGCACAGATGGGGAATTCCGTTTGAGCAAATGGTTTATGTAGGCGATAATGCTGAGAAGGATTTCCAAGCACCGAAGCAGCTCGGCATGAGAACTTTGTATTTTGAGAATGAAGATGGTCTTTATACTACCAGCAGTACTGTTGGAATAAAAACAATAAAGAAAGTATCTGAAATTGTGTATTGACCTATCTGAAATTTGTTGTTGGTGCAGGGTCGATTCGGGTGAAATAATAAGTGCGAAAGGAACTTATATTGGAGTTTTAAAGGAAAGATTAGAATGAAAAAAATATGTTTCATAACAACAATTTCATTAACTTTAAAGGCGTTTGTGCTAAAAACTGCGGAGTATCTTCATGAGAACACCGATTGGGATATTAGTTTTATATGTAGCACAGATGATGAGTTTGAGCAGATGTTGCCTGAGTATATTCATTATCATCCCGTCCCGATGGAACGTGGTATTAGTGTATCGGGCATTAAGGCTATGTTTGAAATGAAGAAGATTTTCAAAAGAGAAAAATTTGATTTGATTCAGTATTCGACCCCCAATGCATCACTTTATGCATCATTAGCTGGATTCCTTGCAGGTATTCCTGTTCGCTTGTATTGTCAGTGGGGCATGGCTTTTGTTGGCTTTACTGGGCTAAAAAGAAAAATCTTTAAAGCAGAGGAAAAACTTGTTTGCAGTCTGTCCACATGGATTGAACCAGATAGCTATAGTAATTTAAACTTTGCGCATGAGCAGGGTCTCTATCCTCAATCAAAAGGTTCTGTTATTTGGAATGGAAGTGCCTGTGGAGTGAATCTGGAAAAGTTTGATATTACAAAGAAGAGCCAATACAGAAAGACCATTCGTGAAAAATATAGGATTCCATCTGATGCATTTGTGTTTGGCTTCGTCGGTCGAGTAACGAGAGATAAAGGTGTTAACGAGCTTTTAGAGGCATTCAAAGAGCTTAATGATAGTTGCTATCTTATAATGGTTGGGCCAAACGAGGTTGATGCAACAATCAATCAAGATCTGTATGAGTGGTCTATAAAGAGTGATAGAGTGATATATACAGGATATACAAATACTGTGGAACAATATTTGTCTGCTATGGAGTGCTATGTTCTGCCGAGCTACCGGGAGGGATTTGGCATGGGAGTAGTCGAAGCAGAAGCGATGGGGCTTCCGGTAATCGTTTCAAATATTCCCGGACCAATTGATGCTATGGTAGATGGTGAGACAGGAATTGTAGTGGAGAAAAAGAATGTGCACAGCCTGAGAAGTGCAATGACTAGGTTTTGTGACGATGCCGGACTAGCTTCGCAATACGGTCAAAAGGCTATTAGGCTGGCGAGAGAAAAGTTTGAACAGGGACAGTTTTTTAAGCGTGTTTTGGAGGATAGAAAAGCACTGATTCAAGGAGATGTAAAATGAGGAATGAGCCATTGGTGAGCATCATTATGGGTGCCTATAATTGTGCCGATACATTAGTTGCATGTATTGATTCAATTATTAATCAGAACTATAGAAATTGGGAATTTATTATTTGCGATGACTGTTCGACGGATCAAACTCCGGATATTCTTGCAAAATATGCGAAAAAAGATGCACGGATAAAAATTATTCGCAATGAGGTGAATTCTCGTTTAGCAGCATCCTTGAATAACTGTTTATCAGTCGCAAGAGGAGAATACATAGCACGTATGGATGCCGATGATTTATGCCTTCCACATCGACTGAGTACTCAGGTTGAGTTTCTTGAGATGCATACGGAATTTAATTGTGTAGGTTCAGATAGAATTATATTTGATGAACAGGGAGACAGAGGAATACGAAAATCAATTGAGTATCCGGATATAAACATTTTAAGGCATGGAGCTCCGTTTGCGCATCCAACAATTATGATGAAAAAAACAGTGTACGATGAGCTTGGAGGTTATGTTTCAAGTAAGGCTACTATGCGAGCCGAGGACTTAGATCTGTGGTTTAGATTTTATCATAGAGGGTATAAAGGATATAATATTCAAGAGCCTTTGTATAGATATAGAGAGTCGGAGGCAGATTTTAAGAAGCGAGGACTTAAGGCTGCGTTAGGTACATCACTTGTATTTCTAAAAGGATATCAATTACTGAAGTATCCTTTATATGTCTATCCTAATGCACTCAAGCCGATAGTCTGTGCATTATTACCCAATAAAATAATGCAAAAATACCATTACAACAAGGATAATCAGTAGGGAAATCAATAACATGGATAAAGAACTAAAGGAAATAATTAAAGAGGATAAAGAGTACTACTATGGGCGAGCACTAAAGCATATGTATCGTCTTTTGACGCATAATCCTGTATATCAGAGGGGGCGATATATAGTGTTGTGCCGAAAGGCAGGGTATTATGCCCTTAATCAAAGTTCTTTGATGAATAAATTTCTTGCCCTTTATTATGCAAGAAAAAAGCATCTACTCGGAGAGAAATTGAACATAGAGTTTGGACCGGCACAGTTTGGGCGAAGGCTGAAGATATTCCATGGAAATATTGTTGTAAATTTTCGGGCAATTATTGGAGATGACTGTGAACTATATGGGAGCAACTGTATTGGAAACAAAGGAGCCTTTACAGAAGACATTGCGCCTGTACTGGGGGATAAGGTATCAGTTGGTGTTGGGAGTAAAATAATAGGCAATGTCCATGTGGCAAATGGTGTAAGGATTTCAAGCGTATCTTTGGTCAATAAAAATTTGACAGAAGAGTACTCTCTTTATGGTGGAGTCCCTGCAGTTTTGATTAAACACCTTTGAGTTGTTAGAATGGAGAGAAATAGATGGGACAGTTATCCGTTGTAGGAAGTATACTATTTTATGTTGGGACGTTTGGTCTTGCAAGTTTGATGAGTAGAATAAATACGAGGAGTAATCTAGTTAAGTTACTTTTCATTATTATTCCACCTGTTTTTTTAGCAACATTCAGATACAATATTGGATATGACTATATCAGTTATATATGGGGGTTTAACAATTCATTTGAGTTAACATTTGAGTCGATTTTATCAGAATATAAAGTTGGAGATCCGATAGCGTATTATTTGGTAACTAAATTTGCAACATTGTTTAATTCTGACCGAGTATACCTAATGCTGTTAGCACTTCTATCTCTGATTCCAGGCGTTTCTTATATACTGAAAGAATGGGATGATCCTGATATCCAACCAATGGCTGTATTTATGTATTTGTTTATCCCTTATATTTTTTCATTTTCTGCATGTAAGCAGGGAATTGCGTTGAGTATTTTGATGTTTTCACTTAAATATGTATATGAGAGAAAACCGATTAAGTTCACTATATGTGTTGTTATTGCATTTTTGTTTCATCCAACAGCCATTGCGTTTTTCTTTGTTTATTTTTTCTTAAATGAAAACGGCAATGTGACTATATTAAAGAAAATGTTGATCGTTTTGGGCTGCCTATTTGTTATCTTGAATCTACAGTTGATTCTGGGAAATGTTATGGGGGGAATGTTTGAAAGTTATGCATTAGATTATGTTGAAGGAAAAAACAGGACATTTTGGCTATATAGTTTGATGTCGGTCCTTTTTCTATTATTTAGGAAAAAACTGGTAGATATTGATAAGAGAAATGAATTACTTATTATGATGGTTGTGGTTGGTGCAATTTGTCAGTATCTTGGTTTTTCTAATGCGTTTGCGAAAAGAATTGGTGAATATTTTCTGATGGCACAGGTATTCTTGGTTCCACAGTGTATATATTTGTTTACTGATAACAGCAGGAAAATAACTAAGTTGTTGATTGTTATATATGTTGTTGCAATTTTTTTGATAGCAAATCCAATTGCACCAAGCGGAATGGGTTTTGTGCCGTATCAATTTAAGTTTTGGTAAGGATGAGTATTATGAGAAAAGTGTGTATTTTGCAAAATAGCTTAAGTTTTGGTGGTACAGACACATTTGTGATTAACATGTGCGAAGGATTGGTAAAAGATGGCTATAGTGTGACGGTTGTTCTTTCTATGGATGAAAAGGCTCCGGGACCGAGATTAAATGATTTGAAGACTACAGGTGCTCGTATTGTCTGGACATGTTCATTTACAAATATAAAAGAAAAATTAAGGCATTTATTTTTGTTATATAAAGAGTTAAGAAAAGAAAAATATGATATTTTTCAAACAAACATTGATTTGTTTAATGGCCCTAATATGTTTGTCTCCTGGCTAGCTGGTGTACCGGTTCGTGAGTGTCATTCCCACAATTCCCAGCAGGGAAAAGAACTTCAGATTGGTAGAAAACTGAGTGTAAGATTATACCAAAGCATTATGAGATGGTTTTGCTGGAATTATTCCAATCGCAGAGGCGGATGTTCCGAAATAGCGATGGACTTCCTTTTCAATCAAAAGTGGAAAAGTGATAAACATTCTAAAGTGATTCATAATGGTATTGATTTTTCGGACTATCGGAGAGATTTCGATTTTGATGAGAAGAAAAAAATGCTGGGGCTTCGAAAAAAGTATAATATCTGTACAGTTGGAAGAATCTCGTTCCAAAAGAATCCGCTTTTTATTGTTGATGTCATGAACGAATTATTTAAAATACGGGATGATTGCGACTTTGTTTGGATTGGAACAGGTGATATGGAAAAGCAGGTTTACAACAGGATTGCCACATATAGAATTGAAGATCATATGCATATGCTGGGTTCTAGATCGGATGTTCCGGAAATTCTTCGATGTATGGATGCATTTTTTCTCCCGAGTAACTTTGAAGGGCTTGGAATCGTGTTAATTGAAGCACAGGCGGCGGGATTACCTTGTGTTACAGCAACAACAACGCCTGCGGAAGCAAACTGTGGATCTACACTATATCTTCCGCTGGAAAAATCAGCCGCTTTTTGGGCACAAAAACTCAGTGATATCTTGGACGAGAAAATAGTGCTTAGAGTCGATCCTATAAAGCTTGAAAAATATAGTATAGACCATATGGTACAGGAAATGGAGGACTTGTTTGAAAAATGAGTGATAGAAAACGAATTGTATTTGTGAATTTGCATTCAGATTGGATGCTGGTTAAGACTGCCTCGGTTTATATATTTAAATTTTCTGCAGCCATAAAGCATGGATACTTAATGAAATATTTGTTGAACCAACCAGAGTATGAAATTTGTAACTATATCAATGACCGAGGCTTTTCGTGGCTTAGAAATAATAATGATGCATTGATGAAGTTATTGAATCTTTTCCGTTTTGCAGAGAATCGTAAGACTATGAAGGTGAATGGAATTGATCCGAAGAAAATCACTGTATTAAAAAGTGCTTCAGAAATAAAACCGGATGATCTGGTAATTCTCTACAATATTTGTTCGGATAATTATCGAGGGATGGATGGTGTTCATGCCTTTAAAGCTTTGAGTATGCTTCATTTTCATGGCATAGAAGGCGAAAGTGATGTGATTAACAAGGCTGATGTAAATTGCCTATTTGGTGAGGTAAATCTAGAAACCAACTGTGAGCTGTATCGCCGCTATTACCATGTGGATAAGCCCTGGGTAACCCATCCCTTCGTGTATGCTGAGCGTTTCCAGAATAAAGTGCCGTTTTATGAAAGAAAAAATATGGCTTTTGCAACAGGTACTATCACTTATAAGCATCACAAAGAATTTGTGGAAACCTATGTTGATCCTTGTGATCAGCCAACCCGGAAACAGATTAAGGACGATCCAGAGTTCTTTAAAGATACCATTTTCTGTACCAGCAGTGATTATCTGGAAGATGATGCTGGGAAAAAGATCAATGCAAAGGATAGCTTCCCTGTAAAAATCTATAAAAAGATTTACAATCGAACTCATGTTGGCAAACAGAAAAAGTATTACTCTTTTGACATGGTCGAAGCTTTCAATAGCTATAAGATGTGTATTGTAGGTGAGGAAATTCTCGGTATTCCTGGCATTGGATTTGTAGAAGGTATGGCTTGTGGATGTGCATACATAGGTCAGGATATGCCGGCATATAGAGATTGGGGGCTCATCCCGGGTGTTCACTACATTACTTACGACGGTACTAAGGAAGATTTGAAGCGTGTCATTGAATACTATCAGAAGGATGAACACCAGGCTGAACTTGAACAAATCGCCAAAACTGGGTGTGAATATGTGAGAATGAATTTCAATGGCGATGCAGTCGCTAAGAGCCTTCTGGAGCGATTAGAAGTGCAGCAGAAAATTTGGCTTGAACAGAGAGGAAAGTAACATGGCAGAGAAAAAACTACATTTAATTATGCCGATGGGTGGGGCAGGTTCTCGATTTTTCAAGAATGGATTTGTAATGCCCAAGCCATTGATTGAGATCAATGGAAAACCATTTTTGTATTGGGCTACTAGATCGGTTGAGAAATATGTGAATTTAGCGGATATTACGTTCGTCGTGTTAAATCAGCATATTGCTGAATTTCAAATTGATAAGGTGATAGAAAAGTATTTTCCAGAAGCAAAAATCGAAGCAGTAGATTTTGAAGAAGTAAAATCAGGGCCAGTTATGACTTGTCTAGCCGGATTGAGGAATATCAAGGATGATCAGCCGATTTTGTTTAACGACTGTGATCATATGTTTGCCAGCAAGACTTTTGCAGAAGATATAAATTCTGGAAGTTGGGATTACGATGGGGCGTTGTTAACCTTTGATTCTGATCAGCCGCAGTTTAGCTATATTCAATATGAGAATGGTAGAATCATAGGTACAGTAGAGAAAAAGGTTGTCAGCAACCAAGCAATTTGCGGTGCGTATATGATTCGTAATGCTCAGATGTTCCGTAACATGGCGGAAATGTATCTGAAAAACTGCAATTATAGTGAATTTTTTGTAAGTGGTATCTATAATGTGATGTGTCAAAAAGGACTTGACGTGCAAAATTATACGGTAGATTTTCATGTACCGTTTGGTACTCCATCGGAATATGAGCAGGCACAAGATTCAGAGTATTTTACTGTATTAGAGTGAGGAAGAAGCGGTACATAGGATGCCGCAAGATTGGAAGTGAGAGATAAGGTGAACAGCTATAATTTAGGCGGTCATTCTGGATGTCAAATTTATTTGATTGAAGATGATGATGGAAAGACCTTTGTTCGTAAGATTTCAAAGGATGAAGATTATAACGAGAGGTTAAAAGCTCAAAGTGAAAAGCAAGCCTCTTTCAAGGGAGAGCCGGTGAAAGCTCCGGTTGTTTTAAAGCAGGGTTATACGGAAGAAGGCTTGTATTTTTTTGACATGGAATATGTCCAGGGAATTACCCTTGCCGAATACATCAAAACAATGGAAATAGGGAAGGTAAAGGGACTTGTCGAGTCACTGGTTAGTAGCCTGATACCTAAAACATCGATTACGCCTATTCCGGAGTCAAATGTCTCACAAATATTTGCAAGAAAGTTGTCGGAATTGAGAAAAACTTTGTCTGTCCACAATAACCCTATAATCGATCAGTCGTTGACTTTGCTGGAAACGCATGACTGGAGTAAACTGACATATTCTCAGTGTCACGGCGATATGACTTTGGAGAATATCATTGTCAAAAATGATAAACTCTATTTTATTGATTTTCTGGATTCGTTTTATGACTCCTGGTTTTTAGATATTGGTACATTGCTGCAAGATGTTCAGGTAATGTGGTCTTATCGTTTTCAAGAAACTGTTAGCATGAATACGGTACTTCGTTTGATTGTTTTCCGAGATTTATTGATTGACGAAATCAAAAAGGTAAATCCTGCGTATGTGATTGAGATCTATTATTCATTATTACAAAAACTGATAAGGATTTATCCTTATACAAGGGATGAATGTACATATCATTTTCTGAATGAGAAAACAAGTCTTGTGATAGAGAATATAAAGAAGTTAGAAAAAGTGGCAGGAGAGGAATCGTTATGAGTACATTGATTGTACCCTGTATGGGACGAAAGCTGGCAAATGGAATTCCGCAGTATTTGAATCGTCATCCGAATGGAAAATTGTTGATCGAACGCAGTATTGAGGGTGTGTATACAGACCAGTATGAAAAGGTTTTAATTGTTTTACTGGCTGAGGATGAAGAAAAATTTCATTCAAAATCAATCATTTATCATGAAGTAAAAAAATATCCCATTGAAATAGTTACTCTTGACGAAATGACATCCGGACCAGCGGAAACTGTATATGAAGCATTAAGAAGAAATAATATCAGAGGATCGGTTGTTGTAAAAGATGCTGACAATTATCTAAAGACGGAGAAGGTGCCACAAGGAAATTTTGTTGCTGGACTCGATTTGAATAAATGGGAACGAGATATCCATAACTTAAGAAACAAAAGTTTCCTAATTGTAAATGAGCAAGGAAATTTATTGGATATCATTGAAAAAAAGGTGCGTTCCGATGTGATTTGCTTAGGATTATATGGATTTAAGAAGGCTGAGGATTTTATAAAGGCGTATGAACATCTGAATGATGCAAGTTATCCGATTACCAAGTTGTATGTTAGCCATGTGATTTCCTACCTGATCGGCTACTCTGGGCGAGTATTTCATTATGTATCTTCTTTGGCGTACGAGAATTGGGGAGACGAACGTCTTTGGAAAGATATGCAGCGGGATTATACACTGTATTTTATTGATTTGGATCACATACTTGGTACAGATGGCGTTTTGACTGAGGATAACAAGATGAAGCTCACAACCTTGCAAAACAGAGGGGCTTCTTTTGTAGGATATACCGTAGAAAATGAGAATTATAAAATTGAAGCGTTGAAAGTATTGCGGGAAGCTGGGCTAAATTTTATCAAGATTGTGTATGGTTGTCCGTATTCAGAAAATAAGGAAATTATCGCTTCGGAAGAAGAACTTGAAAAGAAAGTGATTGAATTATAGGAAGGATGGCACGATGGAGCAACGAAGAAATTATTCGATTGATTTTATGCGTCTCATAATGGCTATGTTCATTGTTGCGCTCCACAGTAATCCTTTTGCTGAGTACAGTGCACGCATAAGCTATTTTCCCTCGCAGGTTTTATCCCGGCTGGGGGTTCCCTTTTTTGCAGCTATTGCGGGGTATTACTTTTTCCGTAGTGATCCAAATAAAAAATATCAAAAAACAATCCAGCGGTATTTACAACCATACTTTCTCTGGAGCGTGATTTATTTCATCTACCGATTCTCGCAGAGTGAAATCGGGGGGGGTATTGCAAAGAGCATCAATGATACCCTCATGACATTTGTGTTCACAGGATTTTATCACCTGTGGTATATGTTGGCAATTATTTACACAGTGGCTATTGTATGGATGGCATCAAGGTATCAACAAGGTGTTTGTATCCTATATTATATAACTTTTATATGCCTGTTAATAGGCATACTCATGTTTGGGTATGGAAATCTCTTTTTCAGATTTCCGCTGGTGAAACATACTTTTGGCTCACTTGATCCAAACATCAATATGCAGACTCAATGGATATTCTCTGTGATTCCGTTTTTTATGATGGGATATGGATTAAGTCGTTCCAATGTAAAGAATACTTGGATATATCAAAAGTGTGAGTTGTTAGTTGTGATAGCATTAGCGGTATACTGTGTAGAAGTGATTATTTTGCAGGTATTTGATATTATGCGGAGCACAACCTTGTGTTTATGTACATATCCAATCGTTTATTTGCTCATAGTGGTTTCATTAAAGCACCCTGATTTTGTGAATGCAAAGATAGCCAGATACTCTGCTGGAATAGCATCGTTCATGTATTTTGGACACATTCTCTTTGTGCTTATCGCACAAAGAATAGGAATTGCACAAACGCCAACTTATGTGATCGCGGTGCTGCTATCAACAGTAATAGGTGGTATTATTGTAAAACTGGATAATCCAATTATGAATAAGCTGATTTGAAAGGACAAATATGAAACTGGTTATTGTAGACCTTGATGGTACCCTTTTTGACACAAAAGATGTAAATTACCATGCTTATAAAGACGCGATTGCACCATATGGGTATGATATGAATTATAAATATTATTGCGAATTCTGTAATGGACGGCATTATCTGGATTTTTTGCCGCAGATTACTACGAATAATAATGAGATTCTGACTGAGATGCACAGGGCAAAAAAGATAGCCTATAGGAATCATCTTGATAAGGCAGTATTAAATAACGGTCTGGTCGATATTATTAGACTAATGAAGTCAGAGTATAAGACGGCGGTCGTAACGACGGCATCGAGAGAAAATTGTTATGATATTCTCCAGCAATTTGATCTTATCGAACTTTTTGATTTAATTCTTACACATGACGATATTATGAAAGCAAAGCCTGATCCTGAAGGCTTTTTGAAAGCAATGCATTATTTCGGCGTAAAGCCAGTGGATACAATTATCTTTGAGGATTCGGATGTTGGTCTGGAAGCAGCGGAGAGAAGTGGAGCTTATTATTATAGAACATATAGGTTTAACTGAGGAGGATAAGCATGAATAAAAAGACAACACAGATGATAAAAGGCATCGCAATTTTGATTATGATTATGCACCATTTCTGTGCTACAACTTTGTTTCCAGACCTAAGTGCTGGCTTTGTTAAATTCGGTGCTGCTTGTAAGATTTGTGTTGCCATTTATGCTGTGCTGTCAGGATATGGATATTTCTTCGCAAGAGAAAAAACAGTTAGATATGGGTTGAAGAAAATCTGGGGATTGCTTCAAATTTATTGGCTTTCTTTGTTCACACTCTTTATTCCTACAGCGATGCGGGGGGGATGGAAAATGACTCCCTATCAGATGATCGTTCAGATGTTTGGACTGTTGCCTAATTTGAATTGGTTTGCATGGTATGTGTTTTTTTATGTATTTTGTATGATGGTTATGCCAGTATTGTGTAAATATAGGGTATTCCGGTTCAAACCTATTGTCAATCTTGGACTTATGCTGATTGTTCCTTATGCTTTGGAAGTGGTTCTGCATATGATGCCGAACTATGAGACAAATACGATCATTCATGATTTATTTAGCTGTTTCTTGTATTTTCCGTGTTTTTTGGTTGGATATTGGATGGCGGAAAATCAGGTTGTCGAGAAATCGAAGCAGATAAAGTGGATGCGTAATCCGATTGGATGTGTAATTGGGATTGTAGCTGTATTTGCGGTAAGAATTTTTGTCAGGTCTGTCGCAGGTTTTTTACTGGATGTATTTTATGCCCCAATTCTAATCTGTGCTGCTGCCAATTTGTTTGAAGAATTGGAGTGTGTACCGATTTGGGCGATGTTTAATACCCTTGGGAAATATTCGACAGGCATGTGGTTTTTCCATGCGGTATTCTTCTCGACTTATGTTTGCGATTGGTTTCAACCCATATTGAAGTTGGTTTCATGGCCACCGCTGATGTATCTGTGGCTTGTTATACTAAGTTTGGCAGGCGCATTTGTCTATCAGAAGATTTTGGATGGGCTTCAGGCGTTGCCGCAGTTCGTTAAAAGGAGTATGTAATGGTTTCTGTTCTCATTCCTGCTTACAATGCAGAGAAAACAATACATCGTTGCTTGGATAGTATTTTGGCACAGACCTATTGTGATATTGAAGTCATCATTGTAAATGATGGCTCTAAAGATTCTACTCTTGCAGAATTACAGGTGTATGAAAAAAAAGACGAAAGAGTTAAGGTTATTGACCAACTCAATTGCGGTGTTGCTGCGGCTAGAAACACTGCACTGGACAATGCAAGAGGCGCTTATATCCTTTATGTGGATGCGGATGATTGGATCGAACCGAATATGGTTGAGCGACTTCTGAAATTGGTCGGTGATGGGGATATTGTTTTTTGTGGGAATGACAACGCAGATAACTCTGATCGAGTAATGTGTGTTGACAAGACGAAAACGGAAATATGGGATCAGCAGCGGCAGATGCTTGAATTTATGAAGCATAAGCGTATGACGGGTATGCTTTGGAATAAATTGATTCGCCGCAGCATCACAGATGGTTGTTGGTTCAATGAGAAAACTGGTTATGGTGAAGATGCTGAATTTCTGTGGAAAATTATAAAGAAATCCCGGAAGATGGTTGTGACAAATGAAGTATTGTATCATCATGTATTAGAAGATACAAGCATTTCACATTTATCTTTTTCCGAGAAGAAATTTTCGGCCATTCCAATGTGGGAAGCGATAAACGAAGATGTGGAAAAACAGTATCCGGAACTTCTGGAATTAGCACAAGAACGTCTTATGTGTGCTGCTGTATTTAGTATGTATGAAGCAAGAGACTGCGGATATAAAGACAAAGAACAGATTGCATATATGAGAGGAATAACAAGGAAGTATCTTAGGGTTTTTCTGAAGTCAAAAGATGTGTCGAAGAAATTTAGACTATACGCAATAGCTGTATCTTTGGGGTATTGATGAAATGAAATTTGGAATTATAACGCTTGTTAGCGATAACTATGGAAATAAATATCAGAATTATGCGGTAGAGCAGATTTTTTCTGAATATGGTGAGGTAGAGACATATGGTTTGGAAAATCTTTATCATGCACCAGAGAAAAGTAAGAATTTGAATCTTTCTAAGTTGAGACCTTCGTATATTCGTGAGGTGATGATAGCAAGACCGATGTATCAGTATGATATTAATTGCGTGGATAAAGGTATAATCCGCAATCTTCTTTATTCGAGAAAGCATAGCGCTGACTTAATTGCGCTTCGAAAGAAACGTAGCGAGCGATTTCGGGAATTTGCCGATGAGAAGCTCCATATTTCTAAGACAGTGTTGAACAGAATAAATACAACGGAAGAATGGGCAAGTGGGTTTGATTATTTTATATGTGGCAGCGATCAAATTTGGAATCCTAATTATTCCACTACATCAGAGCTTGCGTTCTGTTCTTTTGCACCAGAGAAAACAATTTGCTTATCTCCAAGCTTTGGTGTATCTGAAATTCCAGAATATAGAGTAGATGAGTATGCAGATTGGATGATGCATATTTATTCCTTATCTGTTAGAGAACAGGCTGGTAAGAAACTAATAAAGAGTTTAACTGGAAGAGATGCAGATGTTTTGCTAGATCCAACCATGTCAGTTTCGGTAGAGAAGTGGGAGGCATTATGCAAGAAGCCAGCGGAGAAATTGCCAGAGCATTATGTAGTCTGCTATTTTCTTGGAAGAATCGATAAGAGTTGTCGTAAGAATATTTGTGATTTTGCCAAGAAAATGGAACTTCCTGTTGTGATGCTTTTTGATATTACAATACCAGAATATTATACATTAGATCCTGGTGAAGTACTCTATACAGTAAAAAATGCGGATTATGTACTCACGGATTCCTTTCACGGATCTGTATTTTCTATTCTGTTTCATAAGAATTTTTATGTATTTAAAAGAAATGAAGGTGGTGCAAGTATGAATTCAAGGATTGAAACGCTGCTTGATGCTTTTCATTTTCAGGATAGATTATACACATGTAAACATCAAGATTTATCAGAAGACAGATGGAATTTTGTTGAAGAAGTTCTTGAAAAAGAACGGAGCCGTACAAAGCATTATTTGGAAGCGGCTTTTCAGAGCATTGGTATTAAACAGGCAAATACAGAGTCAAATTTAACGAAAGTATATTCTGGCTATTTAAAAGATGATAATAAACTAATGAAATCAGCCTCGGGAGGTGCTGTAACTGCATTTGCGGAAGCAATTATTCGGCAGGGAGGATGTGTATTTGGTGTATCTTATTCTGATGATTTCAAGAGCGTAGAATACATCTGTTGTGACACATTGGACGATCTGGATAGAATCAAAGGCTCAAAATACTGTGAAACGAAGAAAAATTTTGCTTTGTTAGAGGAAAAATTGCAAGAAAAAAAAGCAGTACTTTTTACAGGCCTTGGATGTGATGTTGCAGCAGCGCTTACATATTGTAAAATAAAGGGCATTAGTACTGAAAATCTTTATACGATTGATATTATATGTCATGGACCAGTTTCAGCATTGGTATATAAAAGATTTATTGAAGATTTGGAAAATAAATACAAATCTAAAGTTGTTGAATTTATCTGTCGAAGTAAGAAAGAAGGATGGTCTTCATCTTCTTTTATGAAAGTGATATTTGAAAATGGGAAGGTGTTAGAAACACCTTTTGATTATACAGATTATGGATACATTTTTAGCCATTATGCCATGCAACGATGCGAGAAATGTCGTTTTAAAGGTTCACAACATCAGGGGGATATGTGTGTCGGAGATTACTGGGGATTAAACGCAAATGATGTTGGATGGAATAAAAATGGAGTATCCATTATTGCTGTACAGACAGAAAAGGGAAAGAAACTTTTAGACATGCTTGGAGAAGACTTTGTTATTCAAGAAACGGATGCCAAGTTTGCTTTTGAACATAATCCCATGTATTTGAAGTCCAGAAAGTCGTTGGGAGATTATAAGAAGTTATATAATGAACTAAGAGAGAATGCTCTTAATGAGACACTTCGAAAAAAAACGGAATATCGAATCTGGAGAAAGAAAATAAAGGAAATACAGTTCAAAAGTGCCATCTTGAGAGTGATGAGGAGATAGATAATATGAGAATAGTAAATGGTGTCATTTATAGATTAAAGGAGGTTAGCTGCCATAGAGGGATGGGTATACACAAGGCCATGTAGAACAGGAATGAAGACGTTCTATTTCGTGTACCCTGCAACTACTATTTCAGTACCTGATACATCGAGATATCCATGACTGCGACTCATTCACTGAGATATGAAAGGTTGAAAAACCTTGAATTTTCAATAAAAAACACTTGATTATATGAGGAGGCTATATATGCGTCAAAATACAATAACCTAACGGTAGATTGTCCGATTGAAATTATGGATACAAACGAAACTTTGAAAAAAATAATTAAGGAACGGGTATCTTTTTCTCGTTTTGGTGATGGTGAGTTTTATCTTGCGTGGGGGGTACGATCTTACATTCCAGAAACGTAATGTTAAACTTCAAAAAGAATTATTAGATGTTTTAAAAGTACATGATGAGCATTTTCTTGTGGGTTTGCCGGATGTATTTCAAGGTTTAGATCGATACACTGATTTGTCAGCAAAGTTTTGGAAAGCGTTTATCGGGAAATATTATGGTTCGATTTTAGAAATTGTATCGACTGATAAAGTTTATGGTAATACGAATTGTACACGCTTTTATTCTGGATATAAAGACAAAAACAACAGCATTGAAATTGTCCGGCTCTTTAAGCAAATCTGGGATGGCAGAGACATTATTTGCATTGAAGGGGAAAAAACTCGTATGGGAGTAGGCAATGATCTTTTTGATAATGTTAGTTCTTTTAAACGAATTTTGGCTCCATCGGAGAATGCGTATGATGCCAAGGATACAATTTTGTCTTATCTTAAGAGAAACAATATCAGTAAAGACGTTCTTTTCATTTTGGCATTAGGACCGATGGCTACAGTATTGGTATACGATTTATATAGACTAGGGTATCAGGCATTGGATCTGGGGCATCTTGATATTCAGTATGAGTATAGCTTAAGACAAGTTAATGGTAAAATTAAAATTGAGGGAAAGTATACCAATGAAGCTGAGAATGGAAATATTGTAACAGATATTATATGTGATGAAAAATATTATAATTCAGTGATAGCAAATTTTACATAGAATCCGGCAGTACTGAATTGCTGTTGAATATTTAAGGAGAGTATGTAGATGGGAAATTCAAGAATAAGTAATTCAGTGAAAAACATTAGTTTTAGTTTGGCAAATAAGATCATTAATTTGCTATTAGCATTTGTCAGCAGAAGTATTTTTATTTATTGTCTTGGAATAGAGTATTTAGGAATTCAAGGGTTATTTAGTGATATACTTACAATGTTATCGTTAGCAGATTTAGGATTTGGAGCTGCCATGACATTTAGTATGTACAAACCTTTAGCAGAAAATGATACAACAAAGTTGGCTGCATTATCTTCTTTTTATAGAACGGTGTACAGGGGAATTGCAAGTATAATTTCTATCATAGGAATTGCGCTAATACCATTTCTTAAATATTTGGTAAATGCAGATATAGAAATTCCATATTTAACACTGTATTATGTTTTATATCTTGCAAATACTGTAGCATCATATCTTGTGGTCTATAAAACAAGCATACTTAGTGCGGATCAAAAGGAATATATAATTACAAAATATACAAGCGTCTTTAGTGTTATATGCACAGTCGTATCGTGTATCTTTTTGCTAATCACAAAGAATTTTGTTGTTTATTTATGCATTCAGGTTTTTTTTACATACTTAAGAAATTTTTCTGTTTCTCACAAAGCAGGGAAAATGTATCCGTATATCAATGAAAAGAACAATCTCTCTTCAAGTGAAAAAAAGAATTTATTTAAAATAATTGGCTCTGGATTTATTTATAAAGTGACAGGTGTAGTTCTTAGTGGTACGGATAATACGTTAATATCTGTAATTGTTGGAACTGCAGCTGTAGGATATTATTCAAACTATACGATAGTTTCTAATCAATTGACAGGCTTTATTAATATTATATTTTATTCTTTAACTGCGAGTCTGGGTAACCTAGTTGTTCAGGAAGGAAAGAAGAAAAGATTTGAAATATTTAATGTTATACAGTCTATTAGTATGGTAATTTGTTCATTTTGCGCTATATGTTTACTTTTTTTGCAAGAGGATTTTGTAAGAGTATGGCTCGGGGAGGAATACGTGCTGGATACTTTGGTACTTGTTGCCATAGTAGTAAATCTATATTTTACAATAGCATTATATCCGCTTCGTGTATATAGAGATGCTACAGGTTTATATCAAAAAACAAAAATCATTATGTTGATGACCGCAGTGGTAAATATTTTCCTTTCAATTCTACTAGGAAAAAAAATAGGTTTGGCAGGCATTTTGTTCGCGACATCTATTTCAAGAGTTGTTACATATTTTTGGTACGAACCGATTGTGCTTTTTAAAGAGCATTTTGATAAATCTAGTTTGTATTATTTTGGGGAAATAGGAAAAAGCATATTGGTTATCTGTTTTATTTCTGCAATAGAACATTTTGTATGTGAATTTATAACGGTGACGGGATGGTTAACATTAATTCTAAAAGGATGCGTTGTAGGGGGAATTGCTTTTATTGGTGTGTTTGCTGTTTATCGTAAGTCTGCAGGGGTTAAGATGTTGTTGTCCCTTAACTTCTGCAAATAGCCTCCTTCTCAGGTCGATGAGGTTCTATTATCCGGCTTGTAAATCTGTGAAGTGGTGGAGAGCTAGTCTCTCCACCATTATCTGAGCATAATAAATTAGATTGAAACGAAAACTATATCAGGAGGGATAACATGGCAAGACCAAAAAAGAAACCGGCATATGATTCTGACCAGATGGCACAGCAGCTCATTGTATTTGCCTATGTGGGAAGAATTATACCTATAAAGGGAGTGCGTGAACTGGTAGATGAATTTACGAAAGCAGAACGAAAAAAACAAAACTCCTCATTATTGGTAGCCCAGATCCTTCAAATGAAACATACTTTTCAGAAATTAAGAAGCATTCGGGGGAAAATGTAGTGTTTACAGGATATTTTTGTTTTTGACAGTTAATGAAACGACACCAGACTCTGCTCATTTATGGTATCTTCTTGCATTAATATATATATTGACATTAGCATATTTTTTCGATAGTAAACTGAACAGTACGATAAAAATGAGTGTGAGTATGATAGTAATTCTTGGTTCCATTATTTTCGGAGTATATTCTAATGTGTTCTTCGGAAAATTCTATTCGGGGGGAAAATACGCAACTGGCTTTTTAGTGGATTGCCGTATTTTTTGTTGGGTGAGTTTATTTTTGATAATAGAGATACTGTGGAGAAGGTAATTTTATAAAATTTCATATTTTTTTTCTTGTCCTTCCATCTGCTTTGTGCTAAACTTTTTTTAAGTATACCTTATTTCTATTTTTCTTGGGGCATTTGCCTATCGGTTCTTTCTTGGAATCAGTGAAACGGTCTATGCTTAAAATTCATTATTTAGCAAAAGCAGAAGATCGGAAAAAGACCTTCTGACCTTTTGATTCGTTTTTCCGGGAATCGGGAACGGCTGAGAGATTTGATTGAGTAGGAGCCGGCCTATGGCAGGCTGGAGGAGGATGCCTTTGATTTTGTATCCTCCTATGTAGGGCTCAGGGAACTGTCAAAGTGGAAAGAAGTTGTACGGGAAGGAGAGAGATTCAATATGAAAACAGGTTTTCAGATGTATGAGGATGAATTTTTGGAACGGGGAAGAGCTGAGGGCAAGTCTGAACTAACACGCTCAGTGATTCAATCTGCACTGTCGCTAAATCGTCCGGTAGAGCAGATTGCTCAAATCTGCAGCTGCGGAGTGGAACGTGTAAAGCAGGTTCAAAAATCCATGGAGAACGTGACTGGAGAACAATAACAGAAAGCAAAAAGAAAGAGGCTGTACAGACGGATTCTGTATGGCTTCTTTTTCCTTTATATGAAACTGGTGGGAAGACCATACCGGTGTTGTTAATAAGATGGTTTGGAGAAAGGGATAATACAGGAAAAAAATGAACAGATTGTTGATTCTAGGAGCCGGAGGCTTTGGTCAGATGGCGAAGGAGACAGCCCTGGAGCTGGGGTATGAACAGGTGGTATTTCTGGATGATGCGGCAGATGGGGAGGATGTCATCGGACGGTGCTGCGATTATATCCTTCGCCACGAGGAATACCCGGTGGCTGTGGCTGCCTTTGGAAATAATAAAACGAGATTATACTGGACGGACAGGCTTTTGGCAGCAGGATATCAGGTGCCTGCTCTGGTGCATCCGTCTGCTGTAGTCAGTCCCAGCGCTGTGCTGGAGTCTGGCTGTTTTGTCATGCAGAGGGCGGTGGTCAATACTCACACCAGAATCGAGCGGGCAGCCCTGATTAACAGCGGCGCTGTGGTGGACCATGATTCTGTTGTATGTGCCGGTGCTCATGTAGGCCTGGGAAGTATTGTGAAGGCCAACTGTACTATTGAATCCGGCAGAAAGGTGGAGGCCGGTGAGGTGATTTTCTCCACCAGACGGAAGATTGAGGGGGCGGACAGCCGCAGTCTGGAGGATGCGGTCTATGCCTTTGATTTTGGTCCTCAGTGCAGCTATGTGAAGCCCTTTGGTGAAGGTCATATTAATGAGACGTATGCTGTTTATATGCCGGGAACGGAGGGGACGGATGTGCCCCGCTATGTGCTGCAGCGGGTGAATATTCATGTGTTTAAGAATCCGGCTCAGGTGATGGAAAATATTTTCTCTGTGACAGAATATCTCCGGGAAGTGATCCGGAAAGAAGGCGGGGATCTGGATCGGGAAACCCTGTCCTATATTAAGACGAAAAGCGGGGATACCTATTTTGAGGATGCAGACGGTCAGCCCTGGCGCTGTCTTCACTATGTGCCAAACTCTATCTGCCATCAGACCGTGGAGGAGCCTCAGCAGTTTTATCAGTCTGCAAGGAGCTTTGGCCATTTTTTAAAGCAGCTGGGAGATTATCCGGCAGAGGATCTGTATGAGACCATTCCCCGGTTCCATGATACGGTGAAACGGTTTCGGGATTTTTCTGAGGCAGTGCGAAAGGATGTGAAGAACCGGGCCGGTCAGTGCCGGGAGGAGATTGACTTTGCTCTGGCAAGAGAGGCGGACTGCGGTGTTTTGATGAATCAGCTGCAGGAGGGAATTCTGCCTCTTCGGGTGACGCATAATGATACGAAGTTAAACAATATTCTGTTTGATGCAGATACGGATCAGGGTCTGTGTATCATTGATCTGGATACCATTATGCCGGGACTGGCTGCCAATGATTTCGGCGATTCTATTCGCTTCGGCGCGTCTACGGCGGAGGAGGACGAGCCGGATCTCAGTAAGGTTCATTTTGATATCCATCTGTATGAGCTTTATGTAAAGGGGTACCTGGAAATGGCAAGGGACGTTCTGACTCCGGCGGAAATTGACAGTCTGCCCTGGGGCGCAAGGCTGATGACTCTGGAGTGCGGAATGCGTTTTCTGGCAGATTATCTTCAGGGGGATGTGTATTTTAAGACTGCTTATCCGGAGCACAACCTGGTGCGGGCCAGAACCCAGTTCCGTCTGGTGAAGGAGATGGAGGAGCAGTTTGACAGCATGTATGAGATTTTAAGAAAATACAGTTAGGAGGCAAAACATTGAAGAAAAAACAGATACTTACCATAACAGCGTTTTCTCTGTTTCTGACCTTTGGGGTTTCGGGAACGGCCTTTGCCGCTGGAACCTGGAAAAATGGTACTTCAGGAGAACGCTACTATATAGACGAAAACGGGGTTCAGCTGGAAAATCAGTGGTTTTCCGTGACCTCTACGCCAAAGGAGCCCCATGTAAAGCCATCTACAGCCTGGTACTATGCCGGAGAAGACGGAAGCATTTACCGAAACGGCTGGTTTACTATTGACGGGCATGAATATTATTTTTATTCCGGCGGCAATGCGGTTCGGGATGGAGTAGCCACTGTCGATGGAAAGAAGTATTATATTACGGCAGAAACCGGCAGGCAGTCCGGCGGCTGGTTTTGCATTGAACGGCTGAATGCAAAAAATGAACCCTATCTGACCTGGTATTACGCAAACGAGGATGGAACTCTTCTCTATGACGGGTGGAAGGAGCTGGACGGAAAGCTTTATTATTTTTATGCCGGAGCCAATTCCCCCAGAAAGGCCTGGCTGAATCTGGAGGGAAAACGCTACTATGTGGGGGAAGACGGCTCTATGGAGAAAAGCGGCTGGTTTGCCATTACGGGAGTCAACAGCGCCGGACAGGAGTATTCTAACTGGTATTTTGCAGCCGGAGACGGGGATATCGTCCGTGACGGCTGGCGGGAAATGGACGGCCACTCCTATTATTTTGATAAAAATGGCCTGAATTACCGGAAAAGGTGGCTGGTTGGAGAGCAGAAGGAGCGGTATTATTTTGATGAAAACGGCTGGCTGCAGACAGACTGGTTTGATATCACCAATGTAAATGCCAATACAGGAGCAGTCTCGGTGACTACCTATTATGCGCAGGACAATGGACAGGTGCTTGTGGACGGCTATCATGAGGTAGACGGAAAGACTTATAACTTTGGCGCTGGTGGAAATGTGCTGAAAAAACGCTGGATGGTGGATGCAGGTAAGGGCCGCAAATATCTGGGGGATGACGGTGCCATGAAGGCCGGAGAATGGTTTTCCATCAGCGGGCTGGATTCCAACAATTCTGAGTATACCTACTGGTATTATGCGGATGAGACAGGCCGCGTTCTCAGAGATGGCTGGCATGCCATTGACGGAAAGCAGTATTATCTGGACAGCAGCGGAAGAATGAGAACCGGCTGGGTAGATGGCAATAAATTTTACTGCGGAGAGGACGGAGCCCGCCTTTACGGGTGGCAGTACCTGGAGCTTTTGGATAGCTGGAAGGATGATGATGGCACGGTTCTTGATAATTACACGGGCAATTACGGCAAGCATGCCTGGTTTTATTTTACTCCGGAGACAGGCCGTGTGAAATATTCCACCTCCGGCACCTTCCAGGAATTTGAGGTTGATGGAGCGACTTACTGCGTGGACGAGCGGGGGATCATTCAGCTGGGCTGGATCCGGCAGAGGGGCGGTTCTCCGGTGATCACGGGATATAAGTATTATGCTGAAAAAGACACGGATCAGTACAAGATGGGTCAGCGGGTGGATACCGCCTGGATTAAGACGGTGGGACCGGATGAAGACTGTACCGGAAATGAGGAGTGGTTTTATATCCAGGATTCCGGATATCCGGTCTGCGCTTCTCAGGGAACCAGAAAGATTGAGACCATTGACGGAAAGCGGTATCTTTTTGATTCCTATGGAAATGCCCGGAGCGGCCTTCAGGAGGTAAACGGACGTGTTTACTGTTTTGGAAAGGGCGAGGGAGATTTTGCGGCTTTGACAGGAACTGTAAGAATCAATGACGGCTCCAATGCCGATGCTTCCCAGACCTCAGAGTATTGCTTTGAGAATACAGGAGCCGGAGTCAACGGCGTCCGGGGAGGAAAGTATTACTGTCAGGGCAAGCTTCAGAAGGCAGATGCCCAGTCTAAATACGAGGCCTTTGATTTGCCGGGAGTAGGCGTTCGTCTGTTAAATTCCAGCGGAAAGATTGTGAAGAACAAGACCGTAAAGGACGGCAATGATGATGAGTGGAAGACAGCGGTAAACGGCGAGATTGTCCAGTTTGGAAACAGCCATGTAGCAGATGTGGTGGAGCCGGATGCGGAGACAGAGTAAATAAAAACTGCTTTTATACATGCTGAGGGGACGGAAAAACACAGTCGGAGGAAGTGACTTTATATGAAGGATTTAGAACGGAAAAATTATCTGGGCTGGCTGAGAAAGCAGAAGAATCAGCCGTTGGTTAAGGTTGTAACCGGCGTTCGCGGATGCGGAAAGACGGCGCTGCTTCGCCGGTTTCAGGAAGAACTGACCGGGGAAGCCAGAGTGATTGCAGTTGATCTGGAAAGCCCGGAGTTTGAGGATTTAACAGACTGTGAAGCCCTGAACCGGTATCTGGAAACGCAGTTGGAGGAGGGACAGAGTTTCTTTGTATTTCTGGATGAGATTCAGCATACAGAAAACTGGGAGGAAACGGCGGCCCGGATTCTGTCTCTGGGAACCTGTGATCTTTATGTCAGCACTTCCTGCCTCTGGGAGCCGGGGAAAAAAGCCGCTGGCCTTCTGGAGGGAAGATGGGCCGTTCTGGAAATGCAGCCTCTTTCTTTTCGTGAGTATCAGGCGGCCCGGGGAAGAGAGGCAGAAGAAGACGGGAAAGAGGCTTTGCAGCAGTATGCAGAGTCCGGAGCGTTTCCTTATCTGTCAGGACGCAGCCTTGACAGGGAAGAAACGCGGGAGTATCTGCGGGGACTTTACCACACGATTCTGTTAAATGATGTGGTAAAACGCCAGAAAATAGCAGATGCTGTTGTTCTGGAAGCAATTTCCCGGTTCCTCATGTACGAGATTGGAACACGGACTTCTCCTGCTGCAATTGCCAATATTATGGCTGCGTCAGGAAGAAAGGTGGATCAGAAGACCGTAGACAGGTATCTTCAGGGATTGACGGAAGGCCGGCTGTTTTATGAAGTGCGCCGGTATCATATTAAAACACGGAAGCTTCTGACTACGATGAACAAGTTCTATCTGTGTGACCCGGCTTTGGGCAGGATGATGGTAAAACAGGAGGAAAAAAACAGGGGACGGGTGCTGGAAAATCTGGTATTTCTTGAACTGAAACGAAGATATCCGGAGGTTTACAATGGTCAGCTGGGAACCAGCACGGAAATTGATTTTGTGGCGATCCGGGAAGGCCGGCCTGTCTATTTTCAGGTGGCGGAAAGCACAAAGGATCCGGCGGAGCTTTCAGAAAAGCTGACTCCCCTTCAGCAGATTCGCGACAATTATCCGAAATATCTTTTGACCATGGATGAGCAGGAAGCGGATTATGAGGGGATTTTACAATTGAATCTTGTGCAGTGGATGAGTGAAACAGACTGAAGCTGCAGGACGGAACCAGGTACAAATGATGAGCCGGTTTTTTCTAATCTGCGATTGACGCAGGCTGGAAAAAGCCGGCTTTTTTTTCATAGGAAATTGCGTCCTATGAAATAAAAAAGCTTCGCGGGGAGCGCTGTCTTGCTATTCATTCTCTGAAATGGTAGAATCGGAGTAAGAAAAAGGAATGATGAACCGGAAAAGTACGGAGGAAAATACGTTGGAAAAAAAGCAGGGGCATTTTTTCAGACAGAGTCTGACACCGTTTCGCGCGGTCTGTATTTTGGCGGCAGTGGCAGTAGTAATTGCTGCGTTTGCTGTTTTTGGGCAGGGGACGGGAAGAAACGCCGGAGATTTGGAGGAAATTCCGGAGGAAAAAAAGCTGGTTCTTTTCACCTCACACAAACCGGATGTCTATGGTCCCATTGTCCGTGAGTTTGAATCAAGAACGGGAATCTGGGTGGATGTAAGGACAGGAGGAACGACAGAGCTTTTGGAGAATATTGAGGAAAGCAGAAAAAAAGGAGATTTTTCCTGTGATCTGATGTTTGGCGGCGGAATTGAGAGCTATGAGGCGGCAAAGGAGAATTTTGAATGCTATCGGACTCAGAAAAAGGAGGAGATTATCAGCCGTTATCAGTCAAGGGAGGATTTGTGGACTCTATTTACAAGACTTCCCATTGTTTTTATTTACAACAATAAGCTGGTCGGAAAGGAAGATGCGCCTCACAGCTGGAAAGAGCTTTTTACAGATGACTGGAGGGGACGGATTGCATTTGCGGATCCGGCCAGATCAGGAAGCAGCTGTACCATGCTGGAAACCATGCTTCAGGTTCTGGACGGAGATGAGGATCAGGTTCTGAAGGATTTTGCCGGGGCTCTGGACGGCAGTCTCCTGGAAAGCTCCGGCGCGGTACTGGAGGATGTGGCGGCCGGAAGAAAGATGGTGGGGATCACCCTGGAGGAGACAGCCAGAAAATGGATTGACCGGGGCGCGGATCTGACGATTGTTTATCCGGAGGAGGGAACCAGCGCTCTGCCTGACGGATGTGCAGTGGTGAAGGGAGCCCGTCACCGGAAAAATGCAGAGCTTTTTCTGGAATTTATTGTCAGCGATGATACCCAGCGGTTTGCCGGGGAATACCTCTGCCGGAGAACGATTCGGGAGGATCTGGAGCTGGAAACCAGAGAGCCGGGAGGAAAGCTGATAAGGTTTGATCTGGAGCTGGCGGTTGGCCGTCAGAAGCGGATTCTGGAGAAATGGGCGGTGCTGACAGATGAAGGAAAAAATTAAAACATCATTTAACAGGGAGCTTCTTGCAGGATTTCTTATGGTTGCCGTTCTGCCGTTGGTGGTTTCCTGTCTGTTTCTGATTCAGATGTTTCAGGTCAAGGCGAACAGAGACTACAGGAAGGTAAATATGGAGCAGGTTCACATTGTGAATTCTGCATTTCTGGAGTTTTGGCAGAAGATCGAGGATGCGGAAAACAGCCTTGCCTCCTCCTGGATGGTGCAGATGGCTATGGCGGGAAAGGCAGAGGGCAGAAAAAGTGAGGTTTATCACATCCTGTATGAGAAAACCTCTGAATTAAGAGAGCTGGCCCGTTTTGATCTGTATTCCGGGGATGGAGTCTGCCTGTATTCTACCGGGACCGGCATGTATCAGAAAAAGCTTCCGGTGTACTGGGGCATTCTGAAGGTTTCCGGCGCCCACGGGGAAGATGTGATTATCCGGAAGGACAATGAGGACATGTGCCTGATGGCGGCCCGGGGAATCCCGGGGGAGGACGGAGTGCCGGTTGGCTTTGTGGTGGCAAGTCTGTCAGAGGAGAATCTGAATCAGGTGTTTCAGGGGCTTTTGGGAAGCCAGGACGGGCTTTGTATTCTGAATGAGTTTTACGAGCCCTTATACAGCGCCGGCACAGCGGCCGGGGGAGAAATCGCACAGGCGATGAGGGCTGGAAAAATGACGGGAAAAGAAGAGCCTTCCTCCTGGAAGGACAGTGAGGTTTTTGTGGCTCCTTTGGGAGACACCGGGCTGACCGGCGTTCTTCTGAGGCCGGAAATCTTTACAGGCGGGCTGACAGCCTCCATGTATTCTGTACTGTTTCTTATGACGGCATTCAGCTTTCTTCTTTGTCTGTTTGTGGCTTCCCGTCTCAGCCGTCATCTGTCCCAGCCGATTCTTTTGCTGAACAGGGCGATGGATAAGGTAAAAAAAGGAAATCTGGATACCCGTGTGGAGATGGAACGGGCAGATGAATTCGGACAGCTGGCAGCCAGCTTTGATGCCATGACTGCCCAGCTGGATCAGTATATGAAGGAGCAGGTGGCACAGCAGAAAAAGCTGAATGAGGTGCAGATTGCCATGATGCAGGCCCAGCTGAATCCCCATTTTCTTTATAATACCCTGGATACCATGAAGTGGGTGGCAAAGGCAAATCACATTCCGGAGATAGCCACATTGTCAGCAAAGCTGGCAAAAATTCTAAGGACCAGTATTTCCAGCCCCCAGATGATTCCCCTGAAGGAGGAAATGGAGCTGGCAGACAGCTACGCAGAGATCCAGAAAATTCGTTTTGGAGGAAGATTTACCTTTACCTCGGAACTTCCCCGGGAGCTTTCCGGAATTTTTGTTCCTAAACTGATGATTCAGCCCATTGTGGAAAATGCCATGATTCACGGACTGGCAGACTGTGACGAGGGAACCATCCATGTGAAGGTTTACAGGATGGAGGAAAAGGGACTTTTGTGCATTGAGGTAACAGATAACGGCTGCGGCATCAGTGATGAGGTGCTGAAACGCCTTAACAGCCGGGACCGGGAAAAGCTGTCCGGCCATATAGGTTTTTATAACGTAGATATGGTGATACGTCTTCATTACGGAGACGGGTACGGTCTTCAGGCAGAGCGGAGAGAGGAGAGCGGCTCCTGTGTGCGGATCCTTTTGCCGGACAGAGGAGAAGAGGCAGCCGTCAGGGAGAAGGACTAAAGAAAGAACAGAGGGAGTGAGCGGGAATGTATAAGCTTTTAGTGGCAGATGATGAGATGTTTGTACGAAAGGGGATTGTCTGTGAAACAGACTGGAAGTCCCTGGGCTTCGGGGATATTCTGGAGGCCTCAAATGGCAGGGAGGCACTGGAGCTGATCCGGTCAGAGAAGCCGGATCTGGTTATCAGCGATATCCGGATGCCGAAAATGAGCGGAATCGAGATGCTGAAGGTCATGCGGGAGGAGAAAAACGATACGCCTGTTATTTTTCTTACTGCCTACAGCGAATTTGAGTATGCCAGGGAAGCACTGAAGCTGTATGCCTTTGACTATATTTTAAAGCCGTTTGAGGACGGGGAGCTGGAGGCGGCCGTTTTGCGGGCCAGGGAAAAAATTCTCCGGTCGCGCGAGAAAAAAGAGGAAAATGAGAATTCCCTGCTTCCCTTTGATGAAAACTCTCCCGGTCTGTCCGGTTATGTAAGAGAGGCTGTCCGGTATATGGCAGTTCATTACGGGGAAAGTGAGATTACAGTGGCTCAGATAGCAGAGGCTGTCGGAATCAGCGAGGGTCATTTAAGTCATTGCTTTAAAAAGGAAACAGGATACACGGTTATGGCCTGGCTGACAAGATACCGGATTCAGTCGGCAATGAAGCTGCTTTCTGATTGCCGGAACAAGGTGTATGAGGCAGCGGAGCAGGTTGGATATCGTGATATTGCCTATTTCTCCAGTACCTTTAAAAAGGTGACGGGAATCACTCCGTCCGAATATCAGAACAGGTGACGAATCACAGTCTTCGGTTACGCCGTCAGGAAACAAAAAAGATAACAGAAAAACGAAAAGAATCGCAGTCCTGTCATCTGGCTGAAGCCGTCTTTCCACAGTATAATAGAACTATAGTTAAGGACGGTAATTCAAAAAAAGGAGGAGATTCATATGAAAAAACGTTTCTTATCAGTAGTCCTTGCATGTTCTCTGACGGCAGTGTCACTGGCAGGCTGCGGCGGAGGCGGCAGTAAGGAAACACAGCCGGCAGCAGCTCCCACAACGGCAGCAGAGGCCGGAGAAAAGGAAACAGCAGCGCCGGAAGCAAAGCCGGAGGCATCCGGAGATCTTTCTGAGGTAGAGAAGATTATCCAGGAGGCAGAGGGCATGTCCATGGAAGAGCTGGCTAAGAAAGCCATTGAAGAGTCCAATGGAAAAACCTTCTACGGCGTAGGAAATTCCAGCCGCGGAAAGAGCGCCCTGCCCTTATTTATTGAGTACCTTCAGACCATCGATCCTTCTTATACGATGGAGTATGAGTGGCAGCAGCCCAAGAATAATAAGATTTTTGAGCAGCTGTCAGCAGATTCTCTGAAGTCCACAGGAACCTTTGCCATGACTCTGATTCAGGACGGCAACCAGATTGAGTCAAAAATGGTGCAGACCGGTATTCTGAAAACCTATATTCCCAAGGAGTGGGCAGAGGCCAACAACACAACACCGGATGCCTATGAAGGATTCCTTCCTCTTCAGACACTGAACAAGGTATTTATGTACAACTCCACAGGCGATGCTGTCTATGACAACTGCTGGGACTTTGTAGCAGAGGGAAGTCATCCGCTGTTTATGGATATTGATTCTGAGATTGTAGGAAAGAACTTCCTGTATATGCTGACCGAGGATCAGTACGCAGGCTGGTTAAAGGATGCGTTTGATGCCCTTGATGACAATGACAAGGCTTATTTCCAGCCGGTAATTGACGAGGTTTCTGCAGATGCAGAGGATCTGGGGCTGGGCGAAAACGGCGCGTATGCTCTGGCATGGATTAAGCTCTGGGTAGAAAATTACAATGCACAGACGGATGATGGTCCTATCTGTAATACCCTGGTAACAGATTCTGCTACGGATCAGAGCGGTCTGCTGGTTTATTCCAAGCTGCGTTCTGTTGAGGAGTCTGCAGGTGTATCTTTAAATAACATTAAGGTTGCAGCTTATGAGGACGGCTATCAGGGAATCGGCGGATATGGATACTGCCATTATCTGTTCCTGACCAACAACAGTCCTCTGCCCTGGACAGCATGTGCATTTATCCAGTATATGACCTGTACCGAAGACGGATTCTCCGCATGGGGCAAGGATATGGGCGGTTATTCTGCCAACCCGCAGGTTGCAGAGGCTATTGAGACAACCTATCAGCACAGCAAGGGCGGCTACAATGAGGCTGGTGAAAATGTGTATGAATGTAAGAACGATCGCGGCTATGACTGGTGGACAACAGACGGAGAACTGGTTCTTGAGGATCCGGAATACTGTGCTTCTGTTTCCTTTACCGTAGGAAGCTGGATCGAGATGCTGAGCAAGTATGCGGACAGCGCCCAGTAGGGTGTGAAACCATCCGTCTCTTGCAGCAGGCAGAGAGGTTTCATCACTGATTGACTAAATCGAAGGTGCTGTAAGTGATTCGCAGATCTGTTTGCGGACCATCTGCGGCACCTTTTCCGATTACAGGAAAGGAGCGGACACAGTTGAAAGAGAATCAGAATACAGCAATTTACAAAAACCGGGTCCGGACGTACTTTTCCAAGCCGCAGAATATTATCCTGCTGTTGTTCGGTATTATTCTGACCTTTACAACCGTTGCGCCGATTGTTGCTATTGTAAAGGATACGCTGACCATTCACCCGGGCACCATCGACGCCCATCTGACAGGGAAGGCCTCCGGCTATACGCTGATAAACTATGTGGATCTTTTTACAAGCAGGCTGGCAAAGACCAATCTGTGGAAGCCGTTATGGAATACGCTTCTTCTGGCAGTCTTTACCTGTGTGATTTCCATTGTTTATGGCGGTACGTTCGCATTTCTGGTTACAAGAACGAATTTAAAATTCAGAAAATATTTAAGCTCGATTTTTATTTTTCCCTATATCATGCCTCAGTGGACACTGGCTGTGGTGTGGCAGAATGTGTTTAACAGCAATGCGGTTATGGGAACTGCCAATGGGCTTTTAGCTTCCCTGACGGGATTTGAGGCAGCGAAGTGGTGGTGTCAGGGACTGGTTCCCAGCTCCATTGTTCTGGGACTCCATTACGCGCCCTTTGCCTATATTCTGATTGGAGGAATTTTCCGGAATATGGATGCCAACCTGGAGGAGGCGGCGACTATTCTCGATACGCCCAGGTGGAAGATTATGTGCCGGATTACCCTCCCGATGATTAAGCCGGCGATTCTCTCCACCGTTCTTCTTGTATTCGGAAGCGCAATGGGAAGTTATCCGGTTCCCCATTATCTGGGGCTGACAACGCTTTCCACCAAGTATATTTCCCTGAACTCCAAATATACAGGTGAGGCCAGCATTCTGGCTATTATTATGATGATTTTCGGCGTTCTGATTCTGACGATGAATCAGGTCAGCTTAAAGAGCCGGAAAAATTATACCACTGTCACAGGAAAATCAGGACAGCTCTCCAAGATTAATCTGGGCAGAATCGGAAAATACGGGATTGCCATTGTTATGATTATCCTGACCTTCTTTACCAGTATTTTCCCGATTTTCTCCTTTGCACTGGAAACTTTCCTGCCGAACCCCGGAGATTACAGCTTCCTGTATACAGGAGATTTTTCCAATCTGACTACCAAGTGGTGGCTGACCAGTGAGAATGTGACAGAAAACGGCCTGTACGGTCAGCATGGTATCCTTTACAACAGCACGATCTGGCACGCCTTTGCCGGAACCCTTTTAGTAGCAGTCAGCTGTGCGCTGATTGCAGGAACCATAGGAACTCTGATTGGATACGCAGTTGCGAAAAACAGGAGAAGCAAGTGGGCAAGCTATGTGAATGCAATGGCGTTTCTTCCGTATCTGATGCCGTCCATTGCAGTGGGCGCAGCATTTTTTATCCTGTTTTCCAATGAAAAGATCAATCTTTTTAATACATATACTCTGTTGATTATTACAGGAACCATAAAATATATTCCGTTTGCCAGCAGAAGCGCCCTGAACTCCATGCTGCAGCTGAGCAATGAGATCGAGGAAGCGGCCATGATTCAGAATATACCCTGGCACAAGCGGATGTTCCGGATTATTATTCCGATTCAGAAATCAGCAATTATCAGCGGATACATGCTTCCGTTTATGACATGCCTGCGTGAGCTGTCACTGTTTTTGCTGCTTTGTACTCAGGGCTTTATTCTTTCCACAACCCTGGATTACTTTGATGAAATGGGACTGTATGCATTTTCCAGTGCCATCAACCTGATTTTGATTGTAACGATTCTGATTTTCAACACCCTGGTCAACAAGCTGACCGGAGCCAGCCTGGATGAAGGAATCGGCGGCTGATCTAGACAGAAAGGAAGGGAAATCTTATGCCGGAAATTGTTTTAAAAAATGTAACAAAACGGTGGGGAAAGTTTTATGCAGTGGATCACCTGAATCTTCATATTGATGACAATTCCTTTATCACCCTTCTGGGCCCCTCCGGCTGCGGAAAGACCACAATCCTGCGAATGATTGCAGGTCTGGAAACGCCGACAGAAGGACAGATAACCATTGGTGACCGGGTCGTATTTGACAGTGCAGCAGGCATTAACGTGCCGGCCAATAAAAGAAAGGTCGGCTTTCTGTTCCAGAACTATGCGCTTTGGCCCAATATGACGGTTTATCAGAATATTTCATTCGGACTGAGCAATATAAAGGAGGAGCTGCCCAGATACGATTTTGAAGCCATGAAGGCAGGAGAGCTGAAGAAGGCGCTGCAAAGCGGAAAGCGGATCCGGGATCTGGTGGAGGAGTGCCGGGACAAACGGGGAAAGCTGGACGAGGATAAGATTTATCTGAAATTCATGGATTCCTTTACGCTTTCCATTTATACGGCAAAGGAGCTGTACGGACTGAAGATTCATGAGGCGGCGGATCCGGATGCAGCGGCATCTGAAAAGGCGGAAGAGTATTCAAAAAAGCTGGAGGAAATCCGGGCGTCTTATGAGGCAAAGGGACAGAGCCTCAGTGAACAGTATGCAGTAACGGCAGACGGAAAGACACTGATGGAAGAGCGCAAGCTGACAAAGGAAGAGATTGACAAGGCAGTGCGCCGCGTGTCCCGGATTGTTAAAATCGGAATGTTTATGAACCGTTATCCGGCAGAGCTTTCCGGAGGACAGCAGCAGCGTGTGGCGATTGCCAGAACCCTGGCTCCGGAGCCGGATGTGCTTTTTATGGATGAGCCTCTTTCCAATCTGGATGCAAAGCTGAGACTGGAAATGCGTTATGAGCTTCAGCGGCTCCACGTTGAGACGGGAAGCACCTTTGTATACGTTACTCATGATCAGATGGAGGCGATGACACTGGCAACGAAGATCTGCCTGGTCAACAACGGAGTACTTCAGCAGTACGACGCGCCGCTTGATGTTTACCGGCGTCCGGCCAATCTGTTTGCTGCAGATTTCGTCGGAAATCCGTCGATTAACTTTATTGAGGCTCATGGATGCCAGACGGAGGACGGCAGTCTTAAGCTGTCTCTGCTGGAAAATCAGAAAGCAGTTTTTCAGCCGGATGAGCCTTTCCGTCTGGACAGCTGGTTCCGGGAGCGGGATCAGCAGGAGCAGGAAAAGGAGGCAGCCCGGGCAGAGCTTTTGAAGGATAAGCGGGCAGTGGAAAAGAGCAACAAGGACGAGGCCTTCCGGTACCACATTGCAAAGGTGGACGAGTCTGATTACGCCATAGAGGATGAGCCGGTGATTACCAACGAGGACTTTGTTCTGGGTGTCCGCCCGGAGTGTATCCGGCTGGAGGAAAACGGAGCAGTTCCGGCAGTTATTTACGGCGCAATGCCTACCGGTATGGAGTCTACCCTGAAGCTGCGGATTGGAAAATTCCTGCTGACCGGAGTTGTATTTGGAAGCGTGACCTTCCGTCTGGGAGAGAAAACCGGGATTTCCATTACAGGCTCAGACATTCTTCTCTTTGACCGGAAATCAGGAAGGCTGATTTCTGCGGGAAAGCTGAGTTTTTGCTAGAATTTTACAGAATAGAGCCGGTGTTTGAAAAGCCTGGGAAATCAGGAGACAGCTGATTTCCCGGGCTTTTTCTTGTCCGATTTTTTAAAACATGATAAACTGATATTGTCAATATTGGTTGACACATTTATCTCAAAGATATCACTGCCTATGCA
>ENA-ORTP01000859-ORTP01000859.1-human-gut-metagenome-genome-assembly--contig:-NODE-859-length-35394-cov-3.346360_pt1 | contig 35394 bp, 29 predicted proteins | sample MGYA00241913_ERZ509190 | MGnify/ENA primary metagenome ERZ509190 (study PRJEB26280, sample SAMEA2338839) | human gut metagenome | biome: human gut; feature: human-associated habitat; material: faeces...
AGGGCCGCGGCCGCCGCGGGCACGTTCATGGAGACGAATTCCACGTCTTTGACGGTCATGCCGGCTTCGGCCAGCCAGAGGGCAAGCAGCTCGTGCAGGATGGTGCCGCGCGGTCCGGCGACGGTTTTGCCGCGCAGGTCTTCGGGTCGCGCCAGCGGCGAATCCTTGCGCGCGAGAATCTTGAAGCTCCGCGGCGAGCGCGCGAAGATGCCGAGGATCCTGAACGGCGCGCCGCTGGCGGCGGACAGGAACACGCTGGTGGAGCCGGTCGCGGGCAGGAACTGGACGTCGCCGGCGGCGAGGGCGTGGGCCTGCTCGGGGCCGTTCATGAGAACGACGTATTCCACGGGCAGGCCGAAATTTTTCGCGAAGTGGCCGAGGCGTTTTTCGACCATGGAGGGCACGTTGAGCGGCGGCGTGATGTAGGTCACGGCGATTTTGCCGTCAGCGCGCGCGAGCGGAGCGGCGAACGCCAGCAGCAGCGCGGCGGCAAGCTTTTTCAGGCGCCCGTTCATCGACGGTCCCCTTTGTGTCGGGCGTATTGGGCGATCTCCACGAGATTGCCGTCGGGGTCGCGCGCGTAAACGCTCCGCATCGGACCGCGGGCGCCGTTCCTGTCGACAACGCCCGCGACGATGGGCACCCCTTCGGCGATGAGTTCGGCTTTGACGGCTTCGATGTCGTCCGTCGTGATCAGGCAAAAGTCGAGGCTGCCGGGGAGGGGACGTTCCGCCGCCGGCGAAAACTCGGCGGGACGGGGGTGAACGTTGATCTTGCGGGCGCCGAAAGAGAAGGCGCCGCGGCCGTCCCGCTCGCGGTACTCCATGCCGAGCGCGCCGCAGTAGAAGCGACGGCAGGCTTCGGGATCGGCGGTGGTAAGGACAAGGTGATCAAAATCCGTGATGCGCATGGGATAACCTCCTTTGCGCAAGCGCCGCGTTGCGGCGCGATTTTTTTTCAGCTGCACGATCTCCGCCGGAGATCATTCGCTGCATCAGCTGGGCGTCAGCAGGCGCAGCTGGCGGTAATAGACGAGCGAGCGCAGGGCCTGCGGCCCGGCGAGACCGAGCGCTCTTCGGCGCGCCTGCGTGCGCGTGAGCGCGTCGAAATCCTTGTCGGTCAGCTGCGGCGAGAAGGAACGTCCGCGGCGCAGTTCTTCGCCCTGAGCGGCGTCAAGACCGGCGCCCCGGGCCAGAAGCGACGCCGCTTCGCCGTCACGTTCCAGCCATTCGGCCGCGTCGGCCTGCGCGTCCATGAAGGCGCGCACGGCGGCGTTGTGATCCATGATGAACTGTCCGGTGGTGACGGAGACCAGTTCGTCGTCGGCTTCCTCCGTGTGTTCGGCAAGCTCCGGCCGCGGGCGACAGGCGACGGTGACGATGCGCGGCGTCTGTCCCCGGGCGGCGGCCGCAAGGACTTTCGAAGCGCGGATCGAGGCGACGATGTGGACGCGTCCTTCGGCCAGCGCCGTCAATTGTTCTTCGTCGCCGGCGCAGAAAACTTTCTCCACCGGCACGCTGAAATGGTCGCGCCACAGCGATTCCGGCGCGGCGGCCAGCACGGAAAGATGCTCCGCTCCCGGCGCGAAGGCGACGCGAAGCCGCTCCAGCGGCGCGGGGACCGCCCAGGCGGAGCGAATCAGCAGAAGCCATGACAAACACAGCCACAGAAATTTTTTCATCGTTTCCCTTCTTTCTTCTTAATGAAGATTCTGTTTCATGATGCGCGCCAGGATCTCCCGGCGCAGCCCGCCCACCCCGGGCAGCGAGAGATCGCGCGGATAGGGCAAAGAACTGAGGTCATAACGGGCGTCGATGACGCCGCGGTCGAGAACGACGATCCGGCGCCCCAGCAGCAGCGCCTCGTCGATGCTGTGAGTGACGAACGCCACGGTGACGCCGGTGCGTTGGTACAGCTCGACGAGCAGTTCCTGCATGGTCATGCGCGTGAAGTAATCGAGCGCCGCGAACGGTTCGTCCATGAGCAGCACGCCGGGTTCGAGCGCCAGAGCGCGGGCCAGCGCGGCGCGGTGCTGCATGCCGCCGGAAAGCTGCGCCGGCCTGACGTTCTCGAAGCCGTCGAGGCGAACGGCGCGGATCAGCTCCATGATGCGCGCCCTTTCGGGCTTTTCGACGCCGAAGGCCACGTTGTCGTACACGCTCAGCCACGGCATCAGGCGCGGCTCCTGAAAGACCATGCCGACGCGGGCGCGCTCCGGGGCGCGCACCTCGCCCTCGTAGGATTCCAGCCCGGCGAGGATGCGCAGCAGCGTCGTCTTGCCGCAGCCGCTGCGCCCGGCCACGACCACGAAGTCTCCGTCTTCCAGCGTCAGGTCCAGGCCGCGCAGCACGGGGAGCTTTTCGCCGCCGAGGTCGAAGCTCTTGCGCAGGCCGACCAGCTCGTACCTAGCCAACGTCGTCCCCTCCCGCCCCCGGCGCGACGCGGGCGATCAGCGCCGCCAGCGCCGCGTCAGTCAGATAGCCGACGAGGCCGATCACGAAGACTCCGGCCACGACCTTGTCGGAGCGCGACATCTGCTGGGCGTCGAGGATCATGTAGCCGAGCCCGCTGGCGGCGGCGATCATCTCCGCGCTGATGATGGCGCGCCAGCTGTAGCCGATGCCGATGCGCATGCCCACGAGAATGTCGGGCACGGCGCAGGGGAACATGATGCGCGAGAACAGCCGCCATTTGGAAAATCCCATCGTGCGCCCGACCTCCATCAGTTTCGTGTTGGCGGTGACAAATCCTTTGTGGACGCTCATGTAGATGGGGAAAAACGTCGCCAGCACGATCAGCACGGTCTTGGATTTCTCGCCGATGCCGAACCAGAGGATCAGCAGCGGGATCAGACTGAGCGGCGGCACGTGGCGCAAGAACTCGACGAGGTGCCCGTAGTACTCGGTGCGCCGCGTCCAGGCCGACGCCAACCCCAACGCGAACGCCAGGGCGAAGGAGATGGAAAACCCGACGGCGACCCGGCGCACGCTGGCCCACAGATCGCCGAGCAGCGCGCCGCTGCGTGTCATCGACCAAAAGGCGCGCCACACCTGAACGGGCGACGGCAGCACGTATGGACTCCACCACTGACGGGCGCTGCCCCACCACCAGAGCGCAAACAGCAGCGCCGGCAGGGCGCAGCGCTTGGCGAACGTCCGGCGGCTCATGGACGCGCCTCTGCGCCGAGGCTGACCTTGTCGAGGATGCCCGTCAGCCACGCCAGCGCGATGCCGTAGTTGGTGATGGGCACGCCCTGAGCGCGCGCTTCGGCGATGCGGGCGAGCACGAAGCGGCGGTTGAACATGCAGGCGCCGCAGTGGATGACGAGGTCGTAGCCGCCGAGATCGGCGGGAAAATCGACGCCGCGCGCGAAATCCACCGCAATTCCCGCGCCGAAACGCCGGCGCAGCAGGCGGGGGATCTTGACGCGGCCGATGTCCTCCTCCAGCGGCACGTGCGTGCAGGCTTCGGCGATCAGCACGCGCGACCGACCGGTCAGCTTCTCCAGCGCCCGCGCCCCGGCGGCGAAAGCGGCGACGTCGCCCTTGTAGCCGGCGAACAGGATCGAGAACGACGTCAGCTTCACGCCCGGCGGGACCTGCGGATAAATTTCGGCGAACGTCTGCGAATCGACGATCACCAGCGCCGGCGGTTCTTTCAGCGACGCCAGCGCCGCCGAAAAACCGCCGGATGTCGCGCAGAGCGCGCGGCATTTTTTGTCGAGCAGCTCGCGGATCGTCTGCACCTGCGGCAGGATCAGGCGTCCCTTGGGGGCCTGGATGTCCTGCGGCATCACCAGCACCACCGTGTCGCCGGCGCGGCACAGCGAACCGGTGATGCTCAGGTCTTCCCGCTCGGGCAGCGCCGTCAGCAGCGTTTCGCGCAGCGCCGCCACGCCCTCGCCGTTCGCGGCGCTGACGGGCACGGCGTCGAGCCCCGTCGCGGTCTTGACGCTGCGCAGCGCCGCGCCCCGTTCGTCTTCGCTCATGCGGTCGATCTTGTTCAGGACGGCGATCACGGGGACGCCTTTCGCTTTCAGCAGACCGACCCATTCCAGCTCTTCGGGACATGCGGCGCCGGCAAAGACCATCAGCGCCACGTCGGTGCGGTCGGCGGCCTCGCGCGTTTTGCCCACGCGCAGCGCGCCGAGCCCGCCTTCGTCGTCGAAGCCGGCCGTGTCGATCAGCACCGCTGGGCCGACGCCGCGGATCTCCATGGCCTTGTAGACCGGATCGGCGGTGGTGCCGGGCACGTCGCTGACGATGGACGCCGCCTGCCCGGCGAGCGCGTTGACCAGCGACGACTTGCCGCTGTTGCGCCGTCCGAAAATCCCGATGTGCAGCCGCTCGGAGCGCGGCGTGTCGTTCAGGCTCATTGGTTTCGCTCCCTTCCGCTGAAAGGATTTTTCAGCTGCGGCGGCGCGCGGCGGCGCGCCCGGCCGTTGACATTCGGCTTTATTATAGAATCTGCGCGGCCAAAGAGCAACGTGCCCGGCGTCCCGGCGCGGACGGATTCAAAAAACATTCGTTCGCATTTCTTATTTATCTCTTGTGTCCTGCGGAATTTGCTTTATACTGAACGCTGAAATTAACTCTCATTATTTCGAAAAATCAGGAGTGATGCAAACGATGCAGCAGTTCAGCCCCGTAAAAGAAGGAAAAGTCCGCGAGATCTACGACCTCGGCGAGAATCTCGTCATGGTCGCCACCGACCGCATCAGCGTCTTCGACGTTATCCTCAAGAACCACGTCGGCGGCAAAGGCGCCGTGCTCACGCAGATGAGCCGCTTCTGGTTCGACTTCACGCGGGACGTCGTCGCCAATCACATGATCACCACCGACAACGAAGCGATGCCGGAGTTTTTCCGCGCCCCCCGCTTCCAGGGCCGCGCCATGCTGTGCAAAAAGCTGAAAATGATCCCCGTCGAGTGCATCGTGCGCGGCTACATCACCGGCAGCGGCTGGAGCAGCTACCAAAAGGACGGCACCGTCTGCGGCGTCCGGCTGCCCGCGGGGCTGCAAGAGTGCCAGAAGCTGCCCGAGCCGATCTTCACGCCCAGCACCAAGGCCGAGATCGGCGATCACGACGAGAACATCGATTTCGACCGGAGCGCGGCGCTGCTCGAAAAAGACTTCCCCGGCCGCGGCGTGGAGTACGCTCGCACGATCCGCGACGGCACGCTGGCGCTGTACGGAAAGTGCGCCGCCTACGCGCTGTCGCGCGGCATCATCATCGCCGACACCAAATTCGAGTTCGGCGTCGACGAGAACGGCCGCGTCGTGCTCGGCGACGAAATGCTCACGCCCGACAGCAGCCGTTTCTGGCCGCTGGCCGGCTACGAGCCGGGACACGCCCAGCCGTCGTTCGACAAGCAGTTCGCCCGCGACTGGTACAAAACCCATCCCGGCAACGACGGCACGCTGCCGTCCGACGTCGTCGCCAAGACGATCGGCAAGTACAAAGAAGCCTATAAGCTTCTTACCGGCAAAGAACTTTAAACGGCCGCAAAAATGTCGCTTTTGCCGCAAACGGCAGCAAAAAAATATCCGGCTTTCGCCCGCAGCGGGAGAAAGCCGGATATTTTTTATAGTTTACCATTCGTTTCGCTCGCGAACAAAATTCGGGGGATTCCATGAACTCAAAGCCTCGTAAATTTCACCCCGATGGCTTACAAAAGCCTCAGGCCAACGACGGTGATTTTTGTACGCTTTTGTTCCGTTTATGTTTATGACGACGCTCAAAAGACGCGCCGCGTCGTGGTAAGTATACAATATTACCTTGATGTTCTTCTTGATGAAAAAGCATTTTCGCTTTATAAAAGTTCAGTATGCTGCGGCATAAGCCGCGGCGATTTTCCGGTGAAACGGCGCCGGAAAAAAGATTGACCGCAATTTTTTGTGAGGAGGCTTTTTTCATGAAGAAGATTTCGTTGTCGCTGCTTGTGATCATGCTGCTGTGCCTCGCGCTCTCGGCGTGTTCGTTCGCCGCCGTGACCGGCGCCGAAGCGCCCAAGGGCAATCTGCCGCTGCTGGTGACCAACGCCGGCCAGGGCCCCGGGGGCAAGATGGGCCGTCTGCTGATCCGCCGCGCCAAGGCCGTGGACGACCTGACCTACAACGCCGAGCCCAAGCCCGAGGACCTGGTCGCCGGCGGCTTCAAAACCATGATCGTGGTGATCGGCTCGTCCGCCAAAGGGCTGGGCGCTTCCGGCATCACCATCGATCAGGAGATCGTCCGTCTCGACGCGATGATGGCCAAGGCCAAGGAGCTCGGCATCCAGGTCATCGCCGCCCACATCGAAGGCAAGGCCCGCCGCGGCAAGCCGGGCAGCGCCGACGAGCGTTCCATCGACGCCATCATCCCGCTGGCCGACCAGATCGTGGTCAACACGGAAGGCGACGCCGACGGCAAGTTCACGAACCTCGCCAAGGAAAAGAACATCCCCATTACCTATCTTGACAGCGCCATGGATCTGGGCGAATTCGTCAAGATGATGTACGCCAAGTAGAATTTCGCGGCACCCAAAGCTGAGCGCTGGATCCCGGCCTGTGAGAGAAAAGTTTCCGTTTCCCCCCGCGTCGCCGGTCGAGCGCTCTTTATTGTGACAGGAGGTTCGTAATGTACGCCGAAACTTCTATGGTTCTGGCGGTCATGGTGATCGTCTTCGCCCTGGCCAGCTGGAAGCTGAAATCGCCCGAGCTTTCCATGGTCGTCACGGCCATCGCCGGAGCTCTGGCGGGCGGGCTGGGATTCCCCGTCCGCCTCCTTGTGGAAGGCACGTTCACGTATTTCGACGTGGCCTTCACGTTCCTGACCGCTTCGATCTTCATCAACTTCTACTCCGAGACCGGCGCTATGGACGCGCTGGTGCGCAAGATGGTGGAGCGCTTTTACGGCTCCAAGTGGGTGCTCTTCTTCCTGCTGGCGATCATCATGCTGATCCCCGGCGCCCTTACCGGCGCGGGCAGCGTTTCCATGTTCGTGGTCGGCGGCATGGTGGCGACGGTGCTGCGCTTCATGGGCATCGGCGACAAGAAGATCGTCGCCTTCATCTACGTCACTTCGATGCTGGCCGCCGTGGCGCCGCCCATCAACCTGTGGGTGATGCTGATGTGCGCCCAGGCCAACATGCCCTACGTCGGCTTCGACGTGCCGCTGCTGGCGCCGATCGTTCTCATCACGATTTTTACGGTGTTCTATCTGCTGCGCGGCGGCAAGCCTGAGTCCAAGGAACAGATCTTGGCCGAGCTCCCCGAAGTTCCCGCAGGCATGAACTGGTTCCGCATCCTCGCGCCGCTGGCCGTCTTCATCGTGCTGCTGCTGCTTTCCAAGTACGCGGCCTTCAGCATCCCGACGCTGGGCATCCCGCTGATCTTCCTGATCAGTACGCTGGTGGCCATGCTGGTCTCGCCCAAAAGAAGCGGCTTCAGGCGTTGGTACGAAGTGCTCGCCAACACCTCGGAGCAGGTGTTCCCGCTGCTGGCGACGGTCATCAGCGTCGGCGTGCTGGTCAACATCATGACCGCCACGGGCGTGCGCGGCCTGATCGCGATCACGTTCGTGACGCTGCCGGTGGTGCTGATCTACGTCTTCGCGCCGTTCGTGCTGCCGCTTGCGCAGGGCTCGCTCAGTTACAGCAGCGGCATCATCCTCGGCACGCCGCTGATCTTCCTGTTCAACTCGGTGGGCGTCAACGTGACGATCATCGCCACGGCGCTGAGCCTGCTCTACCCGCTGGGCGACTGCCTGCCGCCCTCGCGCATCTCCGGCCGCGTCGCGGTCGACGTTTCGGGCTACAAGGGCAGCTACATGTCGTTCCTTGGGGCCATTCTCGTGCCCTGCATTTTCATGGCCGTCGTCGCCGTGCTCATGCTGATCTACGCCAACAAGCTGAGCTGGCTCATCGTTTACTAGGGAGGATGGTTGGACATGGACGAATTCATGCGCAACGCCAATGAGATCATCCACTACATCTACTTCGGCATGGCCGGCGTCTGCGGCCTCGTCCTGCTGAGGGGGCTGTTTTTCAGAAAAACGCGTCGCTCGATCGTTTACGACATCGTCTACGCGTACACGCTGATCCCCTTCATTCTGCGCGCGCTGCGCATCAAGTAGGAGGAACGGACAAATGGCCTTCAACTACGAAAAAGGCGCCGTCGCGCGCAAACTCGCGTTCCTCGCCGTCGCGGGCGTCATGGCCTGGCTGGGCGGCCGGGAATTTTTGGAGCTTCGCAACTACAAGGAGCAGGTGGTCGTCTCCGACTCGTTCACTGAGAAGAAGATGCTCTCCGACTGGTTCCCGCCGATCAAGGGCACGGGCGTGGACACACCCGTGTACGTGTTCGACTCGGGCGTGCCCGGCGGCAGCATGTTCTACCTCGGCGGCACGCACCCCTACGAACCTGCCACGTCGATGTCGGCCTACGTAATGATGGAAAACATCAAGGTCAAAAAGGGCCGCGTGCTGATCGCGCCGCACGCCAATTACAGCGCCTCCACCGTGGGCATGCTGGGCAACGCCTATCCCAAATTCTTCCACGTGGAAACCGATCACGGTCTGCGCCGCTACCGCATCGGCGACCGCAACACGGCGCCGGTGGATCAGTGGCCCGATCCGTTCACCTACGTGCACTATCCTTCGGGGCAGAACCTCGACTACACGGATTCGCGCAACCTCAACCGCACCTACCCGGGACGCCCCGACGGCAACCTCACCGAGCAGCTGACGTACGCGATCATGGAAGTCAACCGCAAGGAAAACATCACGCTGTTCGTCGATTCCCACGAAGCGTCGCTGATGTATCCCGTGGTCGCCACCTACGTGGCCCACGACCGTTCGCTGGACATGGCGATGATGGCTTCGATGGTGCTGACGGCTTCCGAGTTCCCGATGAAGTGCGAGGCTTCGCCCAAGAGCCTGCGCGGCCTGAGCCACCGCGACGCGGGCGACTTCTGCGACTCCTACGTGGTGCTGATGGAGACGCCGGAACCGTTCATCGACCGCGTCGCCGGCAAGATCACCGAGAAGCTGATGATGGACGGCAAGGACGAATTTTTGCAGACGGCGGCCGAGCACGGCCTGCTCTACTGCGACTACGACATCAAGGTCGGCTACCCGATGTGGGACCGCGTCGGCCGTCACCTTTCGGGCGCGCTCGAGATGATCAACCAGATGAACGATTTCCTGATCGACGAGCCCGAAAAGGAGCTGCTGGTGGAGTTCCCCCGCCATCCCGACCTGAAGGAAAAGGGGCTGGGCGCGTTCCTGCACGATCCGGCCACGGCCGATCCCAAGAAAGTGTTCCTCGATTAATCCGATTGGTTTTCCGGGCGGCCTCCGGCCGCCCTCGCACCGCCCTCTCCGGCTGCCGGAGAGAAAATAATTTTTCAGGAGGGATTCATTCATGAAACCGAACCGCAAAGTTCTCGTCGGCGCGCTGCTCGCCCTGTCGCTGACCGCCCAGGCGTCGTTCGCCTGCACCGTCATCGCCGTCGGCAAGAAGGCCAGCGTCGACGGCAGCGCCATGATCACGCACAACGACGACTCGCGCACGGCCAACTCGCGCCTGTACATCGTGCCCGAGGCCGACTGGCCCGAAGGATCGATGCGTCCGATCATCAAGGACCAGCACGGCTACCCGGGCGAGCAGCAGAAGCTCGACGAGACGCCTCAGGTCAAACACACGTTCCGTTACTTCTCTTCCCGTTACTCATTCATGAACGAGAAGGGCGTCGCCATGAGCGAAGCCACCAACGGCGTGGACGACACCGACGAGCGCGCGCTCAAGGTCAAGCAGGTCATGGAGAAGGACGCCGTCGGCTCTCTGGACGCCTGGAGCATTCAGGACATCGCCCTCGAGCGCGCCTCCACCGCCCGTGAAGCCGCCAAGATCATGGGCGAGCTGGTCGAGAAACACGGCTTCTACGACGCCGGCGAGACCATGCCCATCACCGACGGCAACGAAGTCTGGATCTTCGAAGTCTATGGCAACGGCATCTGGGCCGCCTGGCGCATGCCCGACGATCACATCTTCGTGGCCGCCAACCGCGCCCGCCTGCGCAACCTGAACCTCGACGACAAGGACAACGTCATGGCCTGCCCCGACATCGTCGACTTCGCCGTCAAGAACGGCTTCCTCGACGCCAAAAAAGTCGACCGCAAGAACTTCAGCCCCGCCGACGTGTACAACCCCAGCCACGAACTCTACGCCATCCGCCGCGAGTGGCGCGTGCTGTCGCTGATCGCGCCCAGCCAGACGTTCGATCCCAACGCCATGGAACTGCCCATGTCCGTCGTCCCCGACAAGAAGGTCAGCGTTCAGGACATCTTCGCCATCACCGGCGACTGGTACGAGGGCACGCCCTATGACCTCAGCAAGGGGCCCGCGGCCGGTCCCTGGGGCAACCCGATCCGCTTCGCCAATAGCAGCAAGACCAAGCCCGATTCGACGTGGGAGCGTTCCATCAACATGATGCGCACCTGCTACGTGCACATCGCCCAGGTCCGCGGCGACCTGCCCGAAGAGATCCGCGGCATCAGCTGGTTCGGCTACGGCGCTTCCGACACCACCTACATCACGCCGCTGTGGCCCATCATGAGGAAACTTCCCGACTTCTACAACACCGGCGACCGCTTCCATCCCTACGACAGCAAGTCCGGCTGGTGGGTCAACACCCGCGTCCAGGAGATCGCCGGCCTGCATTATCAGGACGCCCGCAAGGACATCCACGCCGCCCGCGACGAGAAACTTCAGCCGCTCTACGTGCTGACGCCCATGGTCCAGGACAAGGCCGCCGAGCTGATCAAGGCCGGCAAGCGCGACGAAGCCATTTCCTTGATCACCGACTTCGCCTACGCCAACGCCGTCGATTTCAATCAGCGCTGGCAGACCCTCGGCGACGTGCTGCTGGGCAAATACGCCCTCGGCTACGTCAATTTCAAGACCACGCCCTATCCGCAGGAGTGGAACGACTTCATCGGCTACGGCCCGATCACACGCCCCGCCAAGTAACGAATCGTTTGCCGCACAAAGGATCGCCCGGCCAAATCCACTGGCCGGGCGATCCTTTTTTGCGCTTTTGGGCGGGAGCCGCGTTTACCGGGGCGCTTTCGACAGGCCGAGAATGCACTGCGGATGTCCTGCCGGGCCCGGCGCTGATCACCGTCGTTGCCCGGGCGCGGGCTTCGCAGGCCCCGCGCGAGGACTTTTACGACCCGTGGGCGGAAGAGGTCGTCCGCGGCCTGACGCCCGAGCAGATCAAAAGCGTGGAGACGGGGCGCGTCAACGCGGGCATTTTGGTGCGCGAGCTGGTGTTCGACGCCGCCGTCGCGAAGATTTTAAAGGACAAGCCGCAGGGCGTGGTCGCCAATCTCGGCGCGGGGCTGGACAGCCGCCCGTTCCGCCTCGGCGATCTGGCCGCGCAGTGGTACGACTACGACCTGCCCGACGGCGTCGAAGCCCGCCGGGCGGTCTACGCCGAGGACGCGGCGCACCATTTTGTCGCCGCCGACGTGCTGCAGCCCGATTTTGTCGGGCTCCTGCCGCCACGCGTCGATCTGTTTTACGCCTGCGGCGTGTTCATGTACTTCAAGGCCGAAGCGCTCAACGCGATGTTCGCGCGGCTGGCGCGGCACAGCCCGGGAGCGGCGGTGCTTTTCGACACGTCCACGCCGTTTTTCGCCTGCCACGCGCACCGCATCGTGCGCGGCATCAAAGCGGGCCTGTTCGGCGGCTGGGGCTTCAAATACGACGCGCGCCCCGAACAGGTCGAAGCGCTGTTCCCCGCCCTCGGCGACGTCGAGGTCGGCAACTATGGCGACAGCGGCCTGTTGTCCCGCCTTCACGGAAGTATGAAGCTGTTCTTCCGCCTGCTGCGGCCGGTCTTTACCGACAGCCTGTTCGTGACGGCGCGGCTGAGGGAGCGCGGCGTTTGAACGAAAACCGCCGCGGAAAAACAACGCGCGGCGCCGTTTCGCGGCAAAATTCCAAAGTTTTTTGAGCGGAACTTTCTTCTTAAAAAAAGAGCCCGTCTCCCGCTGCGCTTGTATGCGGCGGGAAGGCGGGCGCGTCTTTTACGGAGCGTCGTTCAAAGGGATCGTCCGCACCGCCGCGCGCGGAGCGACCGCCGCCAGAAGGGCGGGTAGCAGCGGGGCGAGCGGAGCGGGGCCGGCTTCGGCCAGAACGGCTTCGGCGACGGCGTCGTCCGCCGCGCCGTCGAGGGCGCGCAGCGTCAGGGCCGTTTGCAGCGCCGTCAGCGAAGGGTTGTACGCGCCGCTTTCCAGCAACCAGCCGGCGTAGGTTCGGCCGGACGCCGTGCGCAGCGCCAGTCCGCTGCGCGTGCCGGTGTAGGGCGCGTAGCTGTTCCCGGCCGCGGCGCAGGCCAGCCCGTCCAAATCGGCCGCTTTCGGAACCGCGGCGCGGGAAAGCAGGTTTTCGCCGCCGCGTTCCAGAGCGAAGGCGTGCGGCAGATAAGCGCCGAGCGGCCGCGCTTCGCCGTTTCGCACGATGTCCAGCGGCGCTTTCAGTTCCGTCAAGAACTGGCGGCAGTAGCCGCAAGGCGCGGCCGACACGGCCAGCGCCGTCAGCCGCGTTTCGCCGCGCGCGCGGGCGTTGACCACCGCGGCCTGCTCGGCGTGGACGGTGAAATTCAGCGGCAGCCCCGCGAACTCCTGATTGGCGCCCAGATAGACGCGCCCCGAATTTCCCAGCGCCGCCGCGCCGACGCGAAAGCCGCTCAGCGGCGTCCGCGCGGCCCGCGCCGCCTCGTCCAGAAACGCGGCAAGTTCCGCGTACACGCGCGCTTTGTCCCGACTCATATCCAGCTGAATGATCGTTTCCCCGCCGTTCCGTTGCATGCGATTCACTCCTGTCGATAGGCGCCGACGCAAAATGTTCCACGTGGAACATTTCGATCTTGGCGCCGACGCCTTCTGCGTTAGCGCAATGTTACCGTTTTCACTGTTTCATGCCGGGCGTCGTTTTTGCCGTTCAATGATCGGATTTCAGCCCCGCGCCGCACATGGGGATGACGCTGTCGGGCGCGCGGCCGTAGAGTTCGCGGTAGCGGCGGTAGCCGGCGTAATTGGCGGCCGTCGTGTGCTCGCAGTAAATGCCTTTCGCGGCCAGTTCGCGGCGGCAGGCGAGGATCGCGTCCTCGGGCACGGCGACGATCTTGAAATCGTACCTGCGCACCGAAGCGAGGATGGCCTCGCCGCGCATCGGCCGTCCGATGGCGATGCCCTCGGCCAGCGTGGGGCGGGGATCGATCCGCGCCGGTTCCGTGTCGCCGCTGCGCCACGCTTCCAGCAGCGGCGCGCAGTTTTCGCTCTGCATGAGGACGACGTTGGGCATGGCGGCGACGATCCCGGCGGCGAGGAACTCTTCCAGCGCCTTGACGACGCCGAGGTAGAGCGTGCCGTTGCCGACGGGCACGAAAATGTTCCGCGGCACGCGCCCCAGCTGCTCGTAAATCTCGTACAGGTAGGTCTTGGTCCCTTCGTAGAAGAAAGGATTGTAGACGTGATTGGCGTAATACAGCCCGCGCTCGCGCACGGCGGCGCGGCACACGTCGGCGCAGTGGTCGCGCGAGCCGGGCACGACGTGGGCCCGCGCGCCGTGGGCGCGGATCATGTCGATTTTTTTCGGCGAGGTGCCTTCGGGCACGAAGATCTCGCAGGCGATGCCGGCCCGCGCGCAGTAGGCCGCCACGCTGTTGCCGGCGTTGCCGCTGCTGTCCTGCGCCACCGACCGCACGCCGATGGCGCGGCAGTGCGACACCAGCACGGCGGCGCCGCGGTCTTTGAACGACAACGTCGGCATGAAGTAATCCATCTTCAGCGACAGATCGTCGTCGAAGCGCACGACGGGCGTCAGCCCCTCGCCGAGGCTGACGGCCTTCCAGTTCTCGCCGAGCGGCGGCATGAAGGCGCGGTAACGGAAAATGCTCCATTCGTCCCGGTCGACGAGGTCGAGGCTGAACTTCGGCCTCTCGAACTCGAGGTCCCACAGCCCGCCGCACTCGCAGCGCGGCTTTCGCGTCGCGGCGTCTTCCTCTTTTCCGCATCTCGAACAGACGTACTTCATGGTTTTTCGTTCCTCCTCGCGCCGGATTTTTCCCGGCGTGGTCTTATTGTACAATATTTTCGCGCCGCCCGCGGGGTCTTTCATGGTACAATGCCGGCAGAAACGCGGCGCAAAAGCGCCCGCTGCGAAAGGAGCCTGTGAGATGATCCCCGTCGAAATCCCCGCCAACCTGACGAAAGACGAACGCTACCGCCTCATTTCCGCCCGGCTGGCCGCCCTGGCCGCCGCCGAGCGCGACCCGCTCGCCAACCTGTGCAACTTCATGGCCTATCTGTACTGGACCGTGGGCGATGTCAACTGGGTGGGGCTGTATCTCCTGCGCGGCGGCGAGCTCGTGCTCGGCCCCTTCGCGGGCAAGCCCGCCTGCTCGCGCCTCGCCCCCGGCAAGGGCGTGTGCGGCGCCGCCGTCCGCGCCGGCAAAAGCCAGCTCGTCCCCGACGTGCGCGCGTTCCCCGGGCACATCGCCTGCGACGACGCCTCCCGCTCCGAGCTCGTAGTCCCGCTGACCGTCGGCGGCCGGACGTGGGGCGTGCTCGACCTCGACAGCCCCGAACCGGCCCGCTTCGACGAGACGGACCGCGCCGCGCTGGAAAAGATCGCCGCCCAGATCGAGGCGCAGGCCGCGCGCCTGTAAGCCCCAAACGAAAAAGCCGTTCCCGCTCGTGCCGCAGGGCAGAGACGGGAACGGTTTTTATTATTTTGCCGGGGGAAATTGCAAACTGGAAAAGTGGCATACAAGACCGTTCGGCTCTCTGCGACGACTTACAGAAAATATTCCACGCAGAATCGCGAAAAAACGGAAAACGCCGTGCCTCGCAGCGCAAACTCAGGCATCGCACGTCTTCCGTAGTTCCCGAAGACTCTCGCCGAGATTCCCGGCACATCGGCGGCTCCGGCGGGCGGCAATGGAATACCGGTGGCCATGCAGACGGCTCCCCGCAGCGGCGGAGGGGCGTCTGCGTTTTTTCGACGCGGACGGCAGGCGCCGCCCTCCCCGCGGGAGCGAAGTCTTTTCACGGCAATGGCGTCGTCGGCGGAGTTTTTAACAAACAATACTTGATTATCCCCCAAAAAGGCCGGCGCATAAAAATCGGGATTTTACTTTACGAATGACAACTAAAAGAACATGTCGGAGGGGCGGAACATGACTTCATGATGTCTTGCAAAAACAGTAAAAATCGGTTTTAATTTTACATATAAAAGACAATTTATTTTTGTTGCATTTTTTCCGTTTCGTCAGAAGCTGCCGTTTTCGGTTTCAAAAGCCGCGGCAGCACAATCCATCCCATTCAAGGAGGTTCGCATGAAACGAAACCGAAAACAGGAAATCGCGCGCTCTCGCAGCGGGCTGGCCGCCAAGGCGCTGGCCGCCTCGCTGCTGCTGGCCGCCTCGTCGCTGCCGGCGCTGGGGACGCAGACCGTCGACGATCTGAACCCGCTCGACAGGACGAAAGACATCACGATCACCGGCCAACAGTCCGGTACGGCCGTCGTGCCGGATACCGCTCCGGATCTCGTGAAAAAACTCTATCCGCTCATGGGCGGCGGTGCCGTGTCTTTTGCCCCCTTCGCGCTCAACCCCGTGAACGGGGCTGTCACGATCACGGATAACCTTGCCTCGGGTTCCGTCGCCCTGAGCGATGTGTTCGGTATCCTTGGCTTCATTCCGCCGGCGTGGCTTACCCTTGACGGCGGCGTCAGCGCCGGACTGGGCGGCGGGCTGGCGTCGATCTTAGGCATCGATCTCGCGGCGGACAAGGACATCGTTATGAGCGGCAACCGCGCCGTGGCCGCAGAGTCAGGGCTGGTGACGGCTAAGGTGGATCTTGACGGAGCCAGCGGCGGAACGCTCACGGGGACTCTCAAGGTGGAATCCTCGGTTTCGCTGGCCGGCGGCGGTGCGGCGGCGGCCATTAATGGACCCGTGACAATCGTCAGCGCCAACGGTGCCGTGGACCTCTCGGGCAACTCCGCTTCGGCGTCGGGCGGCATCGCCGCGGCGCTGGGCGGCGGCGTTCTCAGCGTGATGGGCGACGCCTCCGTCGACGGCGACAAAGACGTCAGCGTCGCGGGCAACTCTGCTGCGGCGCACGTAAGCGCCCCGCTCAAGGCGTCTGTCGAAAAACTTGAGGTAACGGGCGTCGCCACGGTTGAAAACATTGCGCTCGAAGGCTCGCTGGCGCTCGCCGGCGGCGGCGCGCTGGCGGCCGCTGGCGGAAACGCGGACGTGCTGAGCGGCAGCGGCGTCGTGGACCTCTCGAGCAACTCCGCCACGGCGTCGGGCGGCATCGCCGCGGCGCTCGGCGGCGGGGCCCTCAGCATGCTGGGCGACGTCGATCTCGACGGCGATCAGGGCGTCACTCTCGCGGGCAACTCGGCCTCGGCCCAGGTAAACAGCCCGCTGAGCCTGAAAGTCAGGGCCGTGGAGCTGCCGGGGCCGAAAAAGGTCCTTGACGGCGTTTCCCTCGAAGGTTCGCTGGCGGTCGCGGCCGGCGGCGCGGCTTTCTCCGGCGGCTGGATCGGCGTAGAAGGCAACGACGGCGCTGTTCTGCTGTCGGGCAACTCCGCCGCGGCGTCGGGCGCGCTCGCTCTGGCGGCCGGCGGCGGTCTGGCCGCGGCCGGGGAGATCGAGATCGCCGGTAAATCCGCGGCGCTGCAGGGCAATTCGGCGTCGGCAGCGTCAAACGGGAACGCGGCGCTGACCGTCGAGGGGCTGGCGCTTGACGGCGTGTTGCCGCCGTTCCCCGAGCTGAAGCTGCGAAAAGGAGCGCTGCGTCTGCCCCTGGCCGCGGCGGTCGGCGGCGCGGGAGCGTCCGTCAGCTATATCGACGTGACGGCCGACGAGACGGTCGAACTGTCGGGCAATACGGCTGCGGCGTCGGGCGGCATCGCCGCGGCGCTGGGCGGCGGCCTGGCCGGCTTCGACGGCGTGTACCTGACCGGGCCGAAGGGCGTCTCCATCACGGGCAACGCCGCGCAGGCGACGGCGCAGAACTTCGAGCTGCTGGGACTGGAGGGCGTCTCCGTCGTTTACGACGACGACGCCGACCCGGCGACGCCGAACTACAAGCAGTCGCTCGATTCCCTGTCGCTGCAGGGGTCCCTCGCCGCGGCGCTGGGCGGCGGCGTGCTCGGCGTCGGCACGGAGCTTGACGCGAAGGACGAAACGCTCGCCCTGAGCGGCAACGCGGCGTCGGCTTCCGGCGGCATCGCCGCGGCGGCCGGCGGCGGCTTCGCCGACTTCGGCGGCGCGAAACTGGCGGGAAAAACCGTGGAGATGACAGACAACGCCGTCTCCGCGACGGCGGAAGGCGGACTGTCGCTCGAGGTGAAGGGCCTGGCGCTCGACTTCGGCTTCGCCGCTCCCGGCGCGAAAGCCTCGCTCGGCGCCTTCGCGCTGAAGCTGCCCGTAGCGGCGGCCATCGGCGGCGCAGGCGCAGGCATCGGCAGCATCGAAGCCACAGCCGCGGAGACGATCGAACTGTCGGGCAACTCGGCCTCGGCGTCCGGCGGCCTCGCCGCGGCGCTGGGCGGCGGCCTGGCCGGCATTGGCGGCATCGAACTGACCGCGCCGCAGGGCGTCTCGGTCGCGAACAACACGGCCTTTGCCAGGGCTGCGGGCGGCGCGGAGCTGAACGTTGAAGGACTCGAGCTTAATCTGCCGGGCTTCCTTCCGCAGCCCGTTTCGCTCGGCAAACTGGAAGGGCGCGCCCCGATCGCGGCGGTGTTCGGCGGCGCGATCGCCGGAGAGGGCAAGATTGAGACCGAGAAGCTCGTCGTATCGGACAACGCCGCGCTGGCGCAGGGCGGACTGGCCGCGGCCATCGGCGGCGCGGGGATGACGACCGTCGCCGACCCCGGCACGGGCAATCCGGTCTTGGCGCAGTTCCGCAACAACCGCGCCGAGGCGCTGGGCAGCGAGAAGGTCTCGCTCAGCGTTGCGGGGCTGAAGCTGGGCGGCATGCCGCCGCTCGGCGAAGGGACGACGAGTTTGAGCGGCTCGGTCGCGGCGGCGGTCGGCGGCGCTGGATTCATCCGCGCCAGTGCGCTTCCCAACGGCGGCTCGATCCTGTTCGCGGACAACCGGGCGTCGGCCGACGGCTCGCTGGCGGCGGCGCTGGGCGGCGCGACCGCAGCGTTCGAGACGGATAATACGAACTACCCCGACGAGGTCGCTTTCACCCGCAACCGGGCGCTGGCCCGCAACAGCACGGGCATCCCGCTGAGCATCGAGGGCGACGCGCTCAAGGAGCTGGCCGTGAACCTGGTCGGCACGATCGCCCCGGCCAACGAGGAAGGGCTCAAGGCGCTGGCGAACGCGGCGCTGAACGCGCGCTCCATCGCCTTCGCGGCGGGCGGCGCGGCGTTCGTGCCCTGGAGAATTTACGCCGGGCGCGAGGTCAACTTCGTCGCCAACGAAGCGGCCGCCGAGGGCGACCTGGGCGTGGCGCTGGGCGGCGCGGTGGCGAGCATCGGCGACGTTGACATCGAGTCGGACGGCAACGTCACCTTCGCCGGCAACAAGGTTTCCGGCAGCACGCTGGCGCTGGGCGGCGCGGTCTACACGTTCGGTGATCTGGATCTGATCGCCCCGAACGGGCGCGTTGCCTTCATGAGCGCCGGCGACGATGCGGTCTTCGGCGACACGCTGACGATCGAGAGCGAAACGCTGCTGGGCGTCAAAGGCGCAGAACTCGTCGGCCAGAAGCTGGCGCTGGGCGAGGCGGGCATCCCCGAAGCCGTAGTCAAGCTTGTCACTCCCAATGACGGCGAGGTTGACCTGACGGCGGTCGAGGCGTTCGCCGGCGAGAAGGGCGAACCGGGCGAGCTGTTCCGTGTGGCCGCCGATACGGTCGACCTGAAAAACGACTCTGAAGCGATGGTCCTCGGCGCCTCCGGCGACGGCAAACACTACTTCATGACAGTGGAAGGGCCGACCATCACCGGCGGCGACGCCTTCAAGGCTTCGACGTACCGCAATGCCTCCGTCGGCTTCGACGTGGACGGCGACGCGCGGCACTATTACCTCGACGTGAAGGACAGCAAGGATCTGATCTGGAACGGCACCAACGCCGGCGGCGGCGACCTGTGGGGCATCGGAGCGATGCTTCCCCAAAACTGGAAGGACGGCGCGGCGGACGAGCACTTCTACAACGCCGATCGCGTCACCTTCAACGACGCGGCGGAAAAAACCGTCGTGAACGTGCTTGATCTCGAGGTGCTGCCCGGCGCGATGACCGTGGCGGGGGCAAAGGATTACGCCTTCGTCTCGACGGCGGGCGCGCCGCACCTGATCGGCACGCCGACGCTGGCGCTGACGGGATCGGGTAAGACGGCCTTCGCCAATCTCGACATGGCGGTGACGGAGTCCTTCACGGCCGGCGCGGCTTCGCAGCTGGTCGCCGACGGAACGAGGACGGCCAGCGGCATGGCCGTCGTGCGCGGCACGGGAAGCGCGGCTCTGAACGTCGAAAAGGGCGCGGCGCTGATGGTGCAGAAGGCGGAGCTGAACATCCCCTACCGCATCGTCGACGGCTTCGCCGGCTACGGCCCCGTCATGAACTGGCACACGCAGCCCTACGCGGGCACGATCTTCGACGAAGCGGCGCTCGCCTACGCGCCCGAAGGCGCGTGGGATCCGATCACGGAAGGCTACGTGACGCTGTGGGACGAGGGAACGGTGACGTTCACCGACCGCTTCCGCATGGCATCCGACCCGGCCGCGCTGCTGTCGCTGGCCAACACGGCGCTGACGCTCTCGCGTTCCTTCGCGGGCACGCTCAACGCGCGCGTCTCCAGCCGCCAGAACGCGGCGGGCGACCTGAGCGGGCTCGGGCGCATGAACTTCGTGCCTGACGCCGGCGCTCCCGCAGCCGACAAGGGCGTGTGGGGCTCGATCTGGTACGGGCACAGCGACGTGGACGGCATGACCGTGGCCGGCGACAAGGGCGTCTTCGAGCAGGACAGCACCACCAAGTCCTACGGGGCCACGATCGGCGGCGACTTCACGCGCCGCGGCTTCACCACGGGTCTGGCCGTGCAGCTGGGCAAGTATGACATCGACGGCGCCAACGGTTCCGACGCCGACGGCAAGTTCATCGGCGTGGGCCTGTACGGCGGCTTCAAACGCGGCGCCTGGGAGTTCACGGGCGACCTCGGCTACAACTGGTTCGACACGGACGTGACGGCGAATCTGTCGGGCGGCGCGTTCAGCGCCGACGGCGTCAAGGGACACGTGGCGACGGCGGGCGTGCGCGCCAACTGGCGTCTGCCGGCCCGCGGTTCCGTGCAGGTGACGCCGTTCCTCGGCCTGCGCTTCAGCCGCTACGACCAGGACGCCTACGACATGAAGGGTAGCTTCATCGAGCAGAAGATCCGCTCCGAAGACTCCTCCGTCGACCAGTGGACGCTGCCTCTGGGCGTGCGCTTCGACTGGAACCTGAAGAACCGGGGCGACTGGGAGCTGAAACCGTCGCTGGAGATCGCCTACGTGCGCGCTTTCGGCGACACGGACATCGATTCCCGCCTGAGATTCCTCGGCAGCGGCTCGACGCTGCCGGCCATGGACTTCACCTCGGCGGTGACGGACGAGAACAGCTTCCGCACGGCGCTGCAGCTGGAGGGCAAGCGCAGGAACATGACGCTGGGACTGAACCTGTCGGGGCAGTTCTCGAGCAACCAGAAGGACCTCGGCGTCGGCGCCACGGTACGCTGGGACTTCTAACGAGCGACGCGAAATCGCAAAGACGTCGCGACACGACAAAAGGCGGATCCCCGATTTCCGGTGATCCGCCTTTTCTCATACAAACCAAGCCACGACGCCGCCACGATCCGCGTAAAAATGTTCCACGTAGAACATCGGAAAACGAAAAACGTCACGCGAACGCAGCGACGCGGAGAAATCCGCGGACGCGGCATCTCCATGAATCCGTTTTTTCGCTTTTCTCCGCTTCGCCGTTTCTCCGCGGCGGATCTTGTTTTACTCGACGGCGGCGATGACTTCGATCTCCACTTTCAGTCCGGCGTTCAGTGCGCCGACGGGGACGATCGAGCGGGCCGGATGGTGGGCGCCGAAGAACTCGACATAGCACTGGTTCACCGCGGCCCAGTCGTCCTGGCTGCCGACGAAGGCGGTGGTCTTCAGCACTTTGTCGCGCGAGGAGCCGCACTCTCTGAGGATGAGGTCGACGTTGTTCAGCGCGCGCATGGTTTCCTCTTTCATGGACCCGGGGCGGTTCTCGCCCGTTTCCGGATCTTTGGAGAGCTGGCCGGAAATGAAGATCAGTCCGTCGTGGATCAGCGCCAGCGCGTAATGTCCGCGCGGTTTCAGCCCTTTGACCCGCATGATTTCTTTCATTGAACGCACGCTCCTTTTATTTTTTGCCCGAAGCAGGCTTTTTCACCCGGACGGTGACGGTCGAGCCGCCGCGCTTCAGGTCGAGGATGGCCGTCAGACCGCCGGCAACGCGCTTTTCGATGGTTTTGGCGGCGCCCATGTCGCCGAACGTGACCAGATTGATTTCGACGATCTCGTCGCCGGGCTTCACGCCCGCGGTCTCGGCCGGCGAACCAGAGGCCACCGACATGACTCGCCCCGCGTCGTCGAACTCCATGCCGCTGGACGAAACGGCGGGGGCGGCCTCGCGCGCTTTCTTCTCTTCGGGGGAGACCCAGCGCCGCGTCGAGGCTTCCACTTCTTCGCGCGTCCAGCCCGGCCAGACGTCGCTCACCCCGAAGAGTCGTTCGAGCCGCGCCGTCTGGGCGGGGATGTAGTCGTTGCTCAGCTCGGCGTGGTAGCGTTCGCCGTTGGGGCGCTCCATCTCGACGGTGAAGGGCTTGCCGTAGTCGCTCCACTGGTATTTGCGGCCGAAATAATCAAGCGCCACGCTGTCGGCCGGGGTCTTATTGATGATGCGGATGCGGTCGCCGGCGCGGATGCCGGCGTCCCAGGCCGAGCTGCCTTCGAGCACGTCGGCCACGTACATGCGGCCGTTCCGCGCCTCGAGGTCCAGCCCCGAGCCCCAGCCGCCCGTGAAGAAGGCCTGGGCGTAGCGGACGTAGGCGTGGAAGTCGCCGCAGTCGCGCGATACGGTGCGCTCCCGGCGCCACATGCCGGGATTGGCGACCAGGTCGGCGCGCATCGTCACGGTCAGGCCGCCGTCGCGGGAGGGACGGAAGTTGAATGTGCCCCGCTCCTCGGCGAAGTCCACGGGCTCGCGTTCCCAGCGGTCGGGAACGAGGGGGTCGCGCGAGGGGACGCGGTACTCCGGCATCAAATGTTCCACGCGGGACGCGGGAATCTCTTTCGCCATCGCCATAGTGGCGTCGTTCCGCTCGATCACGTCCATTTGGCCGGCGCCGTCGTAGGTCGCCAGGATAAACGTCTGCAGCTGGGCGGCGTCGAAGCCGTACACCGTGATCGATTCGGACGCGGCCGCCGGCGCCGTGACGCTCAGAAAAACAGCCGCGCAGACCAAAAATTTTTTCATCAGCATGCCTCCTTGAAAGTCGTTGGGAAAAACTGAGACTATTGTAAGGCAGAAATGCGGCAAACGCCACCGGCACTACGCTCATCCCGCAATCTTCGCAATATTCATTGACAATTTCAGGGGAGGCGCTGTATACTTAGCAGCATCGAAAAGTATCTTGCCCACAGAGGCATGACGGAGCGTTCCTGATGATGAACGTCAGCTTTTTTGCAGCCGAATACTATTACTTTTACTTTTTTGGAGCTTCCAGAAAAGTGATTTTGTGCTGCCAAAAAGCTGATCGGTAAAACGCAGTTTTTTTCGGGGAGTCATAAGGCCGTGCAGAATCGCTGCACGGCCTTGTTTTTTTCCGTCCGCAGAGGACGAGACGGTTTCGACGATTTTTTAAGGAGGAGTTTTGCATGATCGCAGTCTTGAAAAACGGCACCACCCCGGAGCAGCGCGACAGTCTCTGCAAATGGTTCGAGAGCATGGGGCTTTCCTGCCACGTTTCGCAGGGCGAGTTCCACACCATCATCGGCCTCATCGGCGACGTCAGCAAAGTCGACATCGAGATGCTCGAGAGCCTGTCCATCGTCGAGCGCGTCACGCGCATCAGCGATCCGTTCAAAAAGGCGAACCGCAAGTTCCACGAGGAGCCCACCGTCGTCGACGTGAGCGGCGTCAAGATCGGCGGCGGCCATTTCCAGATCATCGCCGGTCCCTGCTCGGTGGAAAGCCGCGAGCAGATCATCGCCGTCGCCAAAGCCGTCAAGGCTTCGGGCGCGACGATGCTGCGCGGCGGCGCGTTCAAGCCGCGCACGTCGCCCTACGCGTTCCAGGGGCTGCACGGCGAGGGGATCGGGCTGCTGCTCGAGGCCAAGAAGGAAACGGGGCTGCCGCTGGTCTCGGAGATCATGAACATCAACGATCTCGACCTGTTCGCCGAGGTGGACGTGCTTCAGGTGGGAGCGCGCAACATGCAGAACTTCGACCTGCTCAAGGAATTGGGGCATTGCCGCAAGCCGATTCTGCTCAAACGGGGGCTGGCCAACACGCTCAAGGAACTGCTGATGAGCGCGGAGTACATCATGGCCGGCGGCAACGAGAACGTCATTCTCTGCGAGCGCGGCATCCGCACGTTCGAAACCTACACGCGCAACACGCTCGATCTTGCCGCCGTGCCCGTGCTGCACGAGCTCACCCATCTGCCCGTGATCATCGACCCCAGCCATTCCACGGGCTACTCGCGCTACGTGGCGCCGATGTCCTACGCCGCCGCCGCGGCCGGCGCCGACGGTCTGATCGTCGAGGTCCACAACGATCCCGCCCACGCGCTGTGCGATGGCGCCCAGTCGCTGACGCCCGAGCAGTTCGACGAGGCGGCGCGGAAGGTGCGCGCCGTGCGCGAGGCGCTGGCATGAAGACGATCGGCATCGTCGGGCTGGGACTGATCGGCGGTTCGTTCGCGCGCGCCTACAAGGCGGCCGACGAGACGTTTGCCGTTTACGCCGCCGATCAGGATCGATCCACGCTGCAATTCGCCCGGCTGCTGGGGGCCATCGACGGCGAGCTGAACCGCGAGACGCTGGGGAAATGCGACGGCGTGCTGGTCTGCCTGCACACGGAACTTTCCTGCCAGTGGCTGGAGGCGAACGCGCCCTCCATTCCGGCATCGGCGCTGGCGATGGACTGCTGCGGCACCAAGCGCCGCATTTGCGAGGTCGGCTTCCGGCTCGCCAAGCGGTACGGTTTCGAGTACGCCGGCGGGCACCCGATGGCGGGCACGCACCGTTGGGGTTTCAAGAACAGCCGTGCCGACATGTTCCGCGGCGCCAGTTTCGTCGTGGTGCCGCGCGTGTACGACGACGTCACGCTGCTGGAGCGCGTCAGGAGTTTCGTGATGCCGGCGGGGTTCCAGCGCCTCGCCGTGACGACGGCGGAAAATCACGACCGGCTGATCGCCTTCACGTCGCAGCTGGCGCACGTGGTCTCGAACGCTTACGTGAAGAGTCCGACGGCGCGCGAGCACCGCGGTTTTTCCGCCGGCTCCTACCGCGATCTGACCCGCGTGGCCTGGCTGAACCCGACGATGTGGACGGACCTGTTCCTCGAGAACCGCGACCATCTGCTCTCCGAGATCGACCAGATTCTCGGCGAGCTGCGGCAGTATCGCGACGCCATCGCCGCCGGCGACGAAAAACGGCTCTGGCGGCTGCTCGAAGAGGGACGCCGGAGAAAGGAAGAGGTGGACGGATAAATGAACAGCGTCACAGTTTCCACGCCCTCGAAGAAGTACTACGTGCACACCGGCGCCGATCTGCTCAGCGCCGCCGGCGAGATCGCCGCGCCTCTGCGCGGCGCCGGGCAGGCGCTGATCGTCTCCGACGCCAACGTGGCGCCGCTCTACGCGCGGCGCGTCGCCGACTCGCTGGAACACGCCGGCTTCCGGCCGGCTCTGCACGTCGTTCCCGCCGGCGAGCGGAACAAAAACATGCGTTCGCTCCTCGACCTGCTCAACCGCATGGCCGCCCTGCGCATGATCCGCAGCGACACGCTCTTCGCCCTCGGCGGCGGGGTCGTCGGCGATTTGGGCGGGCTGGCGGCCTCGCTGTATATGCGCGGCATCGGCCTCGTACAGCTGCCGACGTCGCTGCTGGCCGCGGTCGACTCATCGGTGGGCGGCAAGACGGCCATCGACCTCGAGACGGGCAAAAACCTGGTCGGAACCTTCTACCAGCCCGATCTGGTGCTCTACGACACGGAAACGCTGGCGACGCTGCCGAAAGAGCAGCTGGCCAACGGCTTCGGCGAGATCGTCAAGACGGGCATGATCCGCGACGCCAAACTCTTCGACGCGGCGCGCAAGCCCGACGTCGGCGCCGCCGAGATCGCCGAAATCGTGCACCGCTGCGTGGAGATCAAACGCGACGTGGTGCGCCGCGACGAGAAGGAGATGGGACTGCGTCAGATCCTCAACTTCGGGCACACGTTCGGCCACGCCGTGGAAAAGTGCAGCGGCTTTTCGATCCCGCACGGTTTTTGCGTCGCCATCGGCATGATGATCATCACCGCCGCCTGCGCCAAACGCGGCATCTGCGCGCCGGAAACGTTTGTCCAGCTGTCCGGCGCCCTGCGGCTGCGCGGCCTGCCGCAGACGACCCGGTTCAAAACCGACGAGCTCTTCGCGGGCATGCTCGCCGACAAGAAACGGGCTTCCGACACGGTAACGCTCGTGCTTCCCCGCGGCATCGGCAGCGTGGAGCGGCGCAAGGTCATGCTCGAAGAGGCGCGCGGGTTCCTCGCGGACGGGCTCGAAGCCCTCGAAACGGAGGTTGCCGCGACATGATCGTCACCATCACGCCCCGCAAACTGAGCGGCACGATCGCCGCCATCCCATCGAAGTCGCACGTTCACCGTCTGCTGATCTGCGCCGCGCTGGGGAACCGTCCGGCGACGCTGCCCTGTCGCGTCGTCTCGCAGGACATCGAGGCCACGGTGCGCTGCCTCAGGGCGCTGGGAGCCGGGATCGCCGTCGGCGGCAGCGTCATCGCCGTCACGCCGCTGGACCGGAACGCGAGCGGCGCGGCCGAACTCGATCCCGGCGAGAGCGGCTCCACGTATCGTTTCATGACGCCGCTGGCGGCCGCGCTGGGTCGAAAGGCCCGCTTTACGCTGCGCGGCAAACTGCCGTCGCGGCCAATGGACGATCTGTGGAACGAAATGGAGCGGCACGGCGCCGTCATCACCGGCAAGGGGACGGATCACCCCGTCGTCGAGGGACGGCTGACGGCCGGCCGGTACCGTCTGCCCGGCGCGGTGTCGTCGCAGTTTTTCACGGGCCTGCTCTTTGCGCTGCCGCTGCTTGAAGGCAACAGCCGCGTTCTCATCGCCGACCGATTGGAATCGGCCGGCTACGTCGACATGACGCTGGCGGCGCTGGCCGCTTTCGGTATCGCCGTCGGCCGTTCCGCCGACAGGTTCTCCGTCTCCGGCGCGCAGCGATACGTCACCCCTGCCAAGCTGAGAGCCGAAGGCGATTGGTCCAACGCGGCTTTCTGGCTTTGCGCCGGGGCCGCCGGCGCAAAGCTCGCCGTCACGGGGCTGACGCGGCCGTCATTGCAGGGCGACAGCGTCGTGGCGGAGCTTCTGCGACGCATGGGCGCCGAGATCTCGATCGCCGGCGATTCCATCGCGGCGGTGCCGGCAAAGCTGCGCGAAACATGTATCGACGTGGGCGACACGCCCGATCTGGTGCCCGCTCTGGCCGTCGCCGCGGCGGCGGTCAAGGGGCGCACGGCGATTGCGAACGTCGGACGGCTGCGGCTCAAAGAGAGCGACCGCGTCGCCTCGGTCTGCGGCGCGCTGAACGCCCTGGGGGGACACGCGGTGCCCGACAGCAACTGCATCCTTATCGACGGGTGCGGCTCTCTGCGCGGCGGCATCGTCGACGCCTGCGGCGATCACCGCATCGCCATGCTGGGCGCGGCCGCCTCGGTGCTGTGTTCGGAAACGGTCACGATCACGGGCGCGGAAGCGGTGGACAAGTCCTATCCGGGCTTTTTCGACGACTTCGCCGCGCTCGGCGGCGTCGTCAGAACGGAGGCATGATCATGAGTTCAAGCTGCGGCAAGCGCATCCGCCTTTCCATCTTCGGACAGTCCCATTCGGCCGCCGTCGGCGCCGTGATCGAGGGGCTGCCGGCAGGGTTCCGCGTGGACATGGAGCGGCTGGACTCTTTCATGAAACGCCGCGCGCCCGGCGGTCCGCTGGCGACGCCGCGCCGCGAGGGCGACCGGATCGAGTTCCTTTCGGGGATCGCCGGCGGGCGGCTGTGCGGTTCTCCGCTCTGCCTGATCATCCGCAACGCCGACGCGCGTCCCGGCGATTATTCCGAGTTTCGGGACGTGCCGCGGCCGGGGCATGCCGACTACACGAGTTCCGTCAAATACGGCGGCTTTCAGGACGCCTCGGGCGGCGGCCATTTTTCCGGCCGGCTCACGGCGCCGCTGACCGCTGCCGGCGGCGTTTGTCTGCAAATCCTCGAGGCGCGGGGGATTTTCGTCGGCGCGCATCTCAAAAGCGTCGGCGGCGTGGAGGACCGCGCTTTCGATCCTGCGTCCGTCTCCCGGGCCGACTTCAACGCGCGCTTCTTCTCGCCGCTGACGGTGCTCGACGCGGCCGCTGGGGCGCGCATGGCCGCGGCGATCGAGGCCGCCCGCGCGGAGGGGGATTCGCTCGGCGGCGTGGTCGAATGCGCCGCCGTCGGCCTGCCAGCGGGGCTCGGCGAGCCGATCTTCGGCGGGCTCGAAAGCGGGATCGCCTCGCTGGTCTTCGGCATTCCCGCCGTCAAGGGCGTGGAATTCGGCAGCGGTTTCGCGGCCGCGGCCATGAGGGGCAGCGAGCACAACGACCCGTTCGTGTGCGAAGACGGCGCCGTGATCACGGCCACGAACCACGCCGGCGGCATTCTCGGCGGCATTTCCACGGGCATGCCGCTGGTTTTCCGCGCCGCCTTCAAGCCGACGCCTTCCATCGCCCGCGCGCAGAGGACCCTCAGTCTCAGAACCATGCAGCTCACGGAACTGAATATCAAAGGCCGTCACGATCCCTGCGTGGCCGTGCGCGCCGTTCCCGCCGTCGAAGCGGCGGCCGCCGTCGCCCTCTGCGACGCACTGCTTCCGGGAAACTACGAACCGCTCAAAGGAGCCGAATGAAAAATGGACATGAAAGATTTTCGCACCCAGATCGACGAGATCGACCGCGGCCTGGTCGACCTGATCACGCGGCGCTTCGCCGTCGTGCGCAACATCGCCGCCTACAAGGCCAAAAACAACATTCCCATCTACGATCCCGCCCGCGAACGCCAAAAGCTCAACGATCTGGCCGACTCGGTCGGCGAAGAGCTGGCGCCGTCCATGGACGCGCTGTTTTCGCTGGTCTTCGACCTGAGCCGCTCCGAGCAGCACCGCATCATCGCCGGCGGCTCGCCGCTCAAGCGGCAGATCTCGCTGGCGCTGGCCAACACGTCGGCGCAGTTCCCCATCCGTCCTACGGTCGCCTGTCAGGGCGCGGAGGGCGCGAACTCGCAGATGGCCTGCGAGCGCATTTTCCCCTCGGGCAGCATCATGTACTTTCAGTACTTCGAAAATGTCTTCGCCGCCGTCGAGCAGGGACTGTGCCGGTACGGCGTTCTGCCCATCGAGAACAGCACGGCCGGCTCGGTGAACCGCATTTACGACCTGATGATGGAGCACAGCTGCTACATCGTGCGCAGCTGCCGCGTCAAGATCGACCACTGCCTGCTCGCCAATCCCGGCGCTGCCATCGGCGACATCAAAGAGATCATCTCTCACGAGCAGGCGCTCGCGCAGAGCCAGGGCTTCCTCAAGTCGCTGGGAGTCAAGGTCGCTCCCGTCAAGAACACGGCCGTCGCCGCGCAGATGGTGCACGAGTCGGGGCGCAAAGATCTGGCGGCGCTGTCGTCGCGCAGCTGCGCCGAACTCTATGGCCTGGATTGCCTCAAGGCCTCCGTGCAGGACGCGGGCAGCAACTTCACGCGCTTCATCTGCATCGCCAAGGATCTGGAAATTTACCCCGGCGCCAACCGCACCAGCCTGATGATGGTGCTGCCGCACAAGCGCGGCTCGCTGTCGCACGTGCTGTCACGCTTCAAGGCGCTGGACATCAATTTGCTCAAGCTGGAGAGCCGGCCGCTGGCCAACAGCGATTTCGAATTCATGTTCTATTTCGACCTCGACTCCTCCGTCTACAACGATTCTTTCCTGCGCATCTTCGACGACCTGCAGGGCGCCGTCACCACGCTCAAATATCTGGGCAGCTACTCCGAGGTGGTGTAAATGGGGCGCTTCGGCCTGATCGGCCGCGCGCTCGGCCACAGTTTCTCGCCCGCCATCCACGCCCTGATCGGCGATTACGAGTACAAGCTCTATCCCCTGGAGCCGGAGGCGCTGGATGGCTTTCTACGCGCGAGCGACGGCGACGGCTTCAACGTCACCATTCCCTACAAGATCGACGCGATGAAAAGCTGCCACGAGCTGTCGGAGCGCGCCCGCGCCATCGGCTGCGTCAACACTGTGACGCGCCTGCCAGGCGGGGAATGGCGCGGCGACAACACGGACTGGGACGGTTTTCTGCATCTGCTCGGGGAAGACGCGGAACGCCTGCGCGGTCGTCCCGCGCTCGTGCTGGGCAGCGGCGGCGCTTCGCGCACCGTGCGCGCCGTGCTGGCAAGCTGCGGCATTCCCTTCGCCGTGATCTCGCGCTCGGGGCGCGACACCTACGCCACCCTCGAACGGCACGCCGACGCCGAACTGATCGTCAACACGACGCCCGTGGGCATGTACCCGAAAAACGGCGCTTCCCCCGTGGATCTGCGGCTCTTTCCCAAATGCCGGCTTGTGCTCGACGTGATCTACAACCCGATGCGCACGGCGCTGCTCCTCCAGGCCGAAGCGCTCGGCCTTCCCGCGCGCGGCGGTTTGGCGATGCTGGCCGCTCAGGCCGTGCGCGCCGGCGAACTGTTCCTCGGCCGCGGACTGCCCGCGACGCTGGCGGACCGCATCGCCGCAACCATCGCCCGCCGCGCCGGCAACGTCGCGCTCATCGGCATGCCCGGCTGCGGCAAAACCACGACGGCGCAGGCACTCGGCCGCCTGACGGGGCGCCCCGTGCGCGATCTCGACCAGATCGTCGCCGAACGCGAGGGCTGTCCGATCGCGGAAATTTTCGCCCGCCGCGGCGAAGCCGCCTTCCGTCGGATCGAGACCGAAATCCTGGCCGACGTCTCCAAAGAAAGCGGCATCATTATCGCCACCGGCGGCGGCGTGGTCACGCAGCCGCGCAACCGTCCGCTGCTCCGCCAGAACGGGATCTGCGTCTGGCTCGACCGCGCTGGCGAGCTGCCCGTCGACGGACGCCCCCTGTCGCAGTCCGTCGGCGTGGAGGAACTGCGCCGCCGGCGCCTGCCGTTGTACCGCGCCTGGGCGGATCTGACCGTTCGCGGCTCGTCGGCGCAGGACGCCGCCGCAAAAATCAAGGAGGCTTTGCAGCTATGAAGATCCTCGTCGTCAACGGCCCCAACATGAACATGCTCGGCGTGCGCGAGCCGGAAATCTACGGCCGCGCCACGCTGGCCGACCTGGAAAAAATGATTCGCGCGCACTGCGCCGCCGCGGGCGCGGACGTGGAATTTTTCCAGAGCAACCACGAAGGCGCGATCGTCGACCGCATTCAGGAAGCCTATGGGAACGCCGACGGCATCGTCATCAATCCCGCCGCCTACACCCATACCAGCGTCGCCATCCCCGACGCGCTGCGCGCCGTGGGCATTCCCGCCGTCGAAGTCCACGTCAGCGACATCCAGTCGCGCGAGGATTTCCGCCGCCATTCCTACACTCGCGCCGCCTGCGTCGCCCAGATCGCCGGGCGCGGCCTGAAAGGCTACCTCGACGCCGTCGACCTGCTGCTGGACCGGAAGCGGGGATAGCGGACGCCGTAACGACGCGGAGATGACCTGCGCCTGTCGTGGAGATTATCGAAAAAAACAAAGAGGAACCAAGCTCCCACTCAAAGCGGACACGCGAAGAAATTTCGCGAGGCGCTTCCCGAGGGGGAGCTTTTTATTGGAACGAAGGGCCACGGGAAAGAACGTTCCCACGACGCGGGGCGGATTGACAGCGTCCGGGTCGAATGGTATAACTCAAAAAGTTAGTCTCGACTAATAAAAATCCGGGCGGAGACTGACTTTTATTTTCAGCGTCCGAATTAGATAAATCTAACTTTTAAAGAGAGATCTTCGGGGGCAAAAGAATGATCAAAATCGCGATTTACGGAAAGGGCGGCATCGGCAAATCGACGACGACGTCCAATCTCTCGGCGGCGCTGAGCCGCCTCGGCCATAAAGTCATGCAGATCGGCTGCGATCCCAAGTCGGACTCCACCAAAACGCTCATGGGAGGCGCACGGATCCCGACGGTGCTGGACCGCATCCGCGAAAAAGGCGCGACCGGCGTGGCGCTGGAAGACATCGTTTTTACGGGTTTCAACGGCATCCTCTGCGTCGAAGCCGGCGGCCCCACGCCCGGCATCGGCTGCGCGGGGCGCGGCATCATCACCGCCTTCGAAAAGCTCGAGGAGCTCGGCGCCTATGACGCGTACCGGCCCGACGTCGTCTTTTACGACGTGCTCGGCGACGTGGTCTGCGGCGGTTTCGCGATGCCGATCCGCGGCGGCTACGCCGACCGCGTGCTGATCGTCACATCGGGCGAGATGATGGCGCTTTACGCGGCTTCGAACATCGTGAGCGCCGTGAACAACTTCGGCAAGCGCGGCTACGCCGGCGTCGCCGGACTGATCCTCAACTCGCGCAACGTGGCGGACGAACAGGCGCTCGTGGAAAAGGCCGCCTCGGAGATGGGAACGCGGGTGCTCTACACGGTGCCGCGCGACGGGGCCGTGCAGGCCGCCGAAGCGCAGGGCAGGACCGTCGTCGAAGCGCTGCCCGATTCGCCGATGGCGTCGCGCTACCGCGAGCTGGCGCAGAAAGTCATGGAGGTCTGCCCGTGAGCTGCGGCGTTTGCGCTTCCTGCGGCGGCGAGCCGTTTCGCGGCACGCTGACGTACACGTCGCCGGCCCACGGCGGCTGGGGCGTGGCGCGCATGGGACAGCTGCTGCCCGAGAGCTATCAGCTCTTCGCCGGCCCGGCCGCCTGCGGCCGCCACGGCGCGCTGAGCGCCTGCCTGCAAGGGCGCAAGGACACCATCGCCTATCTTTATCTGAGCGAGGACGACATCGTTTCCGGCGGCTACGAACGGGCCATCGCCGACGGCGCGGAAGAGCTGCTGGCCTGGCTGGAAAAGCGCGGCCGCACGCCGCGGGTGATGATGATCTTCGTCACCTGCCTCGACGACCTGCTCGGCACCGACCACGAGGCGCTGGCGGCGGAACTGCACGAGCGCCATCCCGAAGTGCGCTTCATCGACTGCCACATGAACCCCATCACCACCGACACGAAAGTCCCGCCGGCCGTGAACATCCGCAACAAGATCTATTCCACGCTGGACGTGGCCGAACGGAAAGACGGCGGCGTCAATCTGATCGGCAGCCTCGTGCCGCTGCTGAAAGACGGCGAGTATTACGATCTGCTGGCGCGCATGGGCGCGGCTCCCGCGCGGCAGATCACCGACTTTTCGACGTTCGACGGGTTCCAGCAGATGGCGCGCAGCCGCCTGAACGTGGTTCTGGCGCCGCCGGGCGTTTACGCGGCGGAACAGATGGAGAAAAAGCACGGCACGCCCTGGCTGCGGGCGCTGGTCAGCTACGACCCGCGCGAGGTGACGAAAATGTATCGCGCTCTGGCGGCGGCGCTCGGCGCGGACTGTCCCGACCTTTCGGGTTACGAAGCGGCGTGCGAAGAGGATTTCGCGCGCACGCGCGAGGTTCTGGACGGACTGCCCGTCGTCCTCGACGGCGACGCCGTGACGCGACCGTTCGACCTCGCCAGAGCGCTGCTGGAACGCGGCTTTCGCGTGAAGCGCCTGATCGTGCAGGACGTCGTCGCCTCCGACGCGGAAAATTACCGCTGGCTGCGCGAACGCTGCGCCGAAGTCGAGATCATACAGCCGCAGGACCCGCGGCGCGTGCTTTTCCGCGACCGCTTTCCCGAATGCCTCTGCATCGGTTACAACAGCGGCTACATCACCGGCTCGCGGCGCGTGGTTCCCGCCGACGCGCAGCAGGGGCACTGGGGCTACCGCGGCGTCGCGGCGATGCTGGAAATGATCCGCGCCGCGGCGGGCGCGGAGATCGACCTGAAAGATATGGTGAAGAAAGCGGGGCTGGTGCTGTGAGCAAACTGTGGATCACGCTGCCGGCCTACGCCGGCGACTATTCGGGCGTCTGCTCCGCCATGTACGAGCTGGGCGGCCTCGCCGTCATTCACGACGCCTCGGGCTGCACGGGCAACTACACAGGCTACGACGAGCCGCGCTGGTACGACGCGCCGGCGCGGACATTCTGCTCGGGACTGCGCGAGATCGACGCCGTGCTGGGCGACGACGACAAGCTCGTCGGCCGCGTCGTCGCGGCCTGCGAGGAACTCCGTCCCACGATGATCGCCGTGATCGGCAGCCCCGTGCCGATGGTGATCGGCACGGATTTCAAGGGCATCGCCGCGGAGCTGGAAAACCGCACCGGGCTGCCCTGTTTCGGCTTCCCGACCAACGGCATCGTCCGCTACGGCGCTGGCGTCGGCGCCGCGCAGACGGCGCTGATCAAACGCTTCGCGAAGGACGCGGGGCGGAAGGTTCCCCGCGGCGTCAACATCCTCGGCATGACGCCGCTGGACTTCGCGAACAACGGCAACGCCGCCGAACTGGCGGCGTTCCTCGAAGGCCACGGGCTGAAAGTGAACGGCCGCCTGATGATGGGCGTTTCGCTCGAACAGATCGAACGTCTTGGCGAAGCGGCGCTCAACCTCGCCGTCACGCAGTCGGGGATGGACGCGGCGGAACTGCTGCGCCGCCGTTACGGCACGCCGTGGGTCGCGGCGCTGCCGCTGTGCGGCGGCGAGACGGCGCTGGAACTGATCGAACGGACGCTGGCCGACGGCGAGTGCCGCGCGCAAAACGCGCCCAGCCGCGACGGCGGCGTGCTGATCGTCGGCGAACAGGTGTGCGCCGCCGCGCTGCGCGCGGAGTTTCTCGCCCGTTCGCCCGCCCTGCCCGTGACGGTCGGTACGATGCTGGGGCTGGACCGCCGCCTCGCTTCGCCCGGCGATCTCGACGTCGCCGACGAAACGGCGCTGCGCGAACTGATCGAGTCGGGGCGCTTCCGCACGATCGTCGGCGATCCGCTGTTCGCCGGGCTGATTCCGCCGGACGGCGGCGTCGAACTCGTCGAACTGCCTCATCCGGCGCTGTCGAGCAAACTCTATTGGGATCACGCGCCCCACTGGCTGGGCGCCGAAATGGACCGCCTCGTCGAGGCGGTTTTATCGAAGAGCAAAGGAGCGTAAAAAGACATGAAACGATTTTTCGCGCGTTTTCTGGCCGCGGCGCTTTGCAGCGCGGCTCTGGCAGGCGCGGCTGCGGCCGCGGAGCGGGAGACGATCACGCTGGTGGACGACCGCGGCGTCGAGGTGACGTTCCCGAAGAACCCGCAACGCATCGTGATTTCCTCGATCCTGCCGCTGACCAGCGTCTACTGCCTGTACCGCGGCGGCGTGCAGAACCTCGTGGGGATTCCCGCGGCGGCCATGAGCGCGGCGCGCCATTCCTATCTGGCCAAGGTCTATCCCGACATCCTCAAATTGGAGTGCGATTTCGCCAAGGGCGGCAAGGTGAACGTCGAAGAGGTCATGAAGCTGCAGCCCGACGTGGTGTTCTACCGCGCCAACGAGGTCGCCGAGGGCGACATGTACCGCAAGGCCGGGCTGCCCGCGGTGGCGTTCAGCACCAGCAAGCACGGCGTCGATACCATCGCCACGTTCGCCGGCTGGATCGAGCGGCTCGACCAGATCTTCGGCGGCGGCGGACAGACCAGCGGCATCGTCGGATACGGCCGCGAGACGCTGGAAAAACTGCGCGTCCGCACCGCGTCGCTCAAGCCCGAACAGCGCCCGCGCGCGATCGTTTTCTCCGGGTTCCGCGACGGCCAGCTGGCGGCGGCCGGCGGCACGATCTTCGCCGAGTTTTACATCAACGAGGGCGGCGGCGGCAACGTCGCGTCGGCGCTGAACGGCTCGAAGACGGTCAATCTCGAACAGGTCTACGCCTGGGATCCCGAGGTGATCTTCATCAACAACTTCTGCCCCTACGTGC